>Ga0228701_1000016_pt1 | contig 258536 bp, 225 predicted proteins | sample McNCre117_Aug_MG_2_FD_178017 | JGI IMG/M metagenome (GOLD analysis project Ga0228701, IMG submission 178017) | Freshwater microbial communities from McNutts Creek, Athens, Georgia, United States - 11-17_Aug_MG | ecosystem: Environmental > Aquatic > Freshwater > Creek | place: USA: Georgia...
ATGCTGCTATGGCAAGTGTACTGATAAGCAACCGCTTGTTATTTGGATTTGCCTACGAGATGAGCACACAAGCTTCATTAGCCGCTGCTAAGAACACTAACGAAATCCTATTACAATTTAAGTTTTAGGTTGTTTTTTCCATTTTAAAAGTTGATAAAACCATTTAACTCTTTGATTACAAATTATAAATTCTTCAAAATTGAGCTTTTTAAAAATGGTTTGATTAGATTACATGTATCTCAATATATGTTAATTTTTTTGATAGAATTACTGTTATTATGTGAATTCTGTCAAAACATTTTTTTGCTAAATTTATATTCAGTAAATCTCTCAGATGATATAGTTTGTCATTAACCTGAAAAATCAGAGGTCTTTTAACGATTTAAATCATAAAACAAACCCTTACAATAAAAACAATTGTAAGGGTTCAAACTAACTAAAAAACTAACTTCATTGTTTATAAAGTTCAACTATTTATTTGGGATTTGGGTCTGTCAAATATAATTAGTGCTGGGATGTAATATTCTAAATTTATTTTACAGAAAACTTAAACGTTGTTTTGGTTTTATACTGTTCTCCTGGGTTTAATACCGTTGATGGAAACGTTTTTTGGTTTGGAGAATCGGGATAATGTTGTGTTTCTAAACAAAACCCAGTTCGGTGTGTATACACGCCTTTTTCTCTCATTGGCAAAGTTCCATCAAGAAAATTTCCAGTGTAAAACTGAATTCCAGGTTGGTCTGTGAATACTTCTAACAAGCGACCACTTTTAGGTTCGTATGCAGAGGCTGCAAAGCGGTTTCCTTTGTTTTGGTTGTTTAAAACCCAACAATGGTCGTAACCTAAACCTCTTTTAATTTGTTCGTCTTTGGCCTCGATTTCTTTTCCAATCAATTTTGGTTTTCTAAAATCAAAAGGTGTGTTGGCTACGTCTGTCAAATCCCCCGTTGGAATTAAAGTAGCGTCTACAGGAACTAATTGGTCAGCATCAATAGTAATTTCGTGATCTAAAATAGGTTTAGTGAAATCAGCTGACAAATTGAAATACGAGTGTTGTGTTAAATTTACTATTGTTTTCTTGTCGGTTGTAGCCTCATAATTTACATCTAAAGAATTGTCGTCATGAAGTGTGTAAGTAACAAAAACAGTTAAATTTCCAGGGTATCCTTCTTCCATATCTTTGCTCAGGTATTTTAGTTTCAAGGATGCAGCGGTAGCTCCACCTTTGCTTTCAACAGCGGTCCAAACTACTCTATGAAATCCCTCAGGCCCTCCGTGCAATGCATTCGGTTCGTTATTGATAGCCAATGAATAGTCTTTGCCATCAAGAGTGAACTTACCTTTAGCAATTCGATTACCGTAGCGTCCAATCAAAGCTCCAAAATACGGGTTAGGTTTTGTGTATTGTTCTAAAGAATTAAATCCTAATACTACTTCTTCTGATTTTCCGTCTTTGTTAGGTACTTTCAAAGAAGTAATGATTCCCCCATAGGTCATGATAGCTACTTCCATTCCTTTTTTATTTTTAAGAGTGTAGCTATCCACTTGTTGTCCGTTAGGTAAAGTTCCAAAAGTTGATTTTTCTATTGACACCTGATCTGAAGTTGTATTAATGGTTGTGTTTTTTTTACATTGAAAATTCAAAAGAGCTAGGCTCATCATTGAAATTCCTAATAAGCAACGTTTCATTAGATTCATAGTTTATAGGTTTTTGGTTATAGTCCGTGTTGAAAGAGATGATAATAGGCTTCGTTAGCATTAATTGTATCTTTAAATTCTCTCAATGTTGTTTTCTCGTCAATGACTAACAATTCAATTCCAGCAATATCCGCAAAGTCTTCCATAAATTCAGTAGTTACAGCCTGACTGTATGCGGTATGATGTGCTCCACCTGCTAAAATCCAAGCACTGGCAGCAATGTCTAAATTAGGTTTGGCATCCCATAACACTCGAGCTACAGGTAATTTTGGCAAATCAGCGATAGGTTTAACGGCTTCTACTTCGTTTACAATTAGTCTGAAACGGGTTCCCATATCAACTAAGGAAGCATTGATGGCATTGCCAGCAGGTGCATTAAATACCAAACGAACAGGATCTGCTTTTCCTCCAATACCTAATGGATGAATTTCACATGAAGGTTTGCCGTCAGCAATTGACGAACAAATTTCTAACATGTGCGATCCTAAAACGTACGATTTTTGAGGTGTAAAATGATAGGTGTAATCTTCCATGAACGAAGTGCCTCCTTCCAGCCCCGTATCCATTACTTTCATAGCGCGCACTAATGCTGCGGTTTTCCAATCTCCTTCGCCACCAAACCCATAACCGTCAGCCATAAGGCGTTGAACAGCAATTCCAGGAAGTTGTTTTAAGCCACCTAGATTCTCAAATGTATCAGTAAATGCTTTAAATCCGCCTTCTTCTAAGAAAGCTCTTAGACCTAATTCAATTCTTGCCGCTTCAAGTAATGATTCTCTTTGGCTACCGCCTTGTTGTAAGGTAGGAGCTAAATGATAAGAGTCTTCATAAATAGATACTAATTTATTTACTTCGGTCTCTGAAATTGTTTCCATTTTTTTGGTTATATCCGAGGAGTCGAACCCATTTACCGAAAAACCAAAACGGATTTGGGCTTCGACTTTATCTCCCTCGGTTACAGCAACTTCGCGCATATTGTCTCCAAAACGAGCTACTTTTAGGTTTTGGAATTCATCCCATCCTAACGCTACTCTAGACCAATTGCCTATTTTTTTATGAATTCTTTCGTCTTCCCAATGTCCTACAACTACCTTGCGTTTTTTGCGCATTCTTGACATGATGAACCCAAACTCTCGGTCTCCATGAGCCGATTGATTTAAGTTCATAAAATCCATATCAATAGCGCTCCATGGAATTTCAGCATTGTATTGAGTATGCAAGTGACATAAAGGTTTTTTTAGAATATTCAGTCCGCCAATCCACATTTTGGCAGGAGAGAAAGTATGCATCCAGGCAACTATTCCAATACAGTTTTTGTTGGAATTAGCGTCCAAACAAACTTGGGTAATTTCAGCCGGAGATTTTACTAAATCTTTGTATAAAATTTTTACAGGAGTGTGTGATGAAGCATCCAATCCTTTGGCAATAATTTGAGAATGTTCGGCTACTTTTCGTAGTGTTTCTTCTCCATATAATTCTTGGCTTCCTACTACAAACCAGATTTCTTTTTGTGCTATATTTTCCATTTAATTTTATTGTTATAATTATTGTCCGTAATAGGAATCTTTTCCGTGTTTGCGTTCGTAATGTTTTTTAATTAGAGAGTCTTTTAGTTTTGGGGCATTTGGGTTTATTTGTAAAGTTAAATGTGCCATTTCGGCAATAACTTCGAGCACTTTACTATTATAAACTGCTTTTGCAGCGGTTTTTCCCCAAGCAAAAGGGCCGTGATTCCCCACGAGAATCATTTCGACTTCTTCGTAAGAAAGATTTTTTTCTTTGAAACAATCTAAAATTTGTATTCCAGTATTGTGTTCGTAATTTCCTTCAATTAGATTGTCCTTCATAGGAGCGGCACACGGAATATCTTTGGTAAGATGATCCGCATGAGTAGTTCCAAAAATCGGAATGTCTTTTTGTGCTTGTGCCCAAGCTACAGAATAAGTCGCGTGGGTGTGCGCAATTCCGCCAATGTTAGGCCAGTTTTTGTAAAGATATGCATGTGTTTTGGTGTCAGAAGAAGGTCGCATGCTACCTTCGATGATGTTGTTGTCAAAATCGACAATCACAATGTCTTCTGGTTTTAATTCTTCGTAAGCCACCCCGCTAGGTTTGATGGCAAAAACTCCATTTTCGCGATCTACGGCACTTACATTCCCAAAAGTATACACTACTAGATTCAACTCATTGAGTTGCATATTGGCCTCGTAGCATTCTTGTTTTAATTGAGTATATTTTGAATTCATTTTTTATTTTTTAGTAGTTGGGTCAGCAAAAGTTCCTAATTGCTCATAGGCTACAAACAGTTTGTTGTAAGCAGCTACTTGGTCTAATTGAGGGAAGTATTCGCTTTCAAAATCACTTCCCATTTTTTTGCTAGCTTCAATTACGTTAGGATAAATTCCAGCGGCAACGGCAGCATATATAGCTGCACCTAAAGCAGGAGCTTGGTCTGACTCGGCAACTTTTATAGGTTTGTTCAATACATTGGCTAGCGTTTGCATAATGAAAGGAGATTTTCTAGCCACCCCTCCAATACCGATTACGCTATTTATTTTAATACCTTCTTCTTCAAATCGATCTACAATTTTTTTCGAACCAAAGCAAATGGCATTTACTAATGATTTGAATAGGTGAGGTGCTTTTGTACCTAAAGACAAGTTAGCAATGGCACTTTTAACCTCTTGATTAGCATCGGGTGTTCTTCTACCATTAATCCAATCGAGTGCAATTGGCACAGTTTCAGTAAGAGGAATTTTTTGAGCTTCGGTAGTTAATTGTGAAATTAAATTAGCTTCTATTTCGTCTTTTACAAGTTGTTTTTGTTCTTCGGAGAGTGCTTTTGAATTAGTAAGTAGTGTTTCTGTTGGCCAAAGTAAAAGTTCTTTGTACCAAGCTAAAACATCTCCAAAAGCAGATTGTCCCGCTTCTAAACCAATAAATCCAGGTAGTACAGAACCATCTACTTGTCCGCAAATACCACGAACTGTTTTACTTCCGATTTCTGTTTCAGAACCAACAATAATATCACAAGTAGAAGTTCCCATTACTCTTACTAAAGTATGCTCGTCAATTTTTGCTCCCACAGCTCCAGAGTGTGCATCAAAAGTACCCACAGCAACAACAGTAGTGGTTGTTAAACCCAAACGTTCTGCCCATTCGGTACTTAAATTACCAGCTACAACATCAGAAGTATAGGTCTCATCGTATAATTTTGGACGCAATTGTGCCAAATAAGGATTTAATTTTTCTAAGAAGTTTTCAGGAGGTAAACCATTCCAGTCTTGGTGCCACATAGCTTTGTGTCCAGCAGCACAACGACTTCTTTTGAATGATTTCAAATCTTTATTTTCAATCAAAAGGTAGGTCATTAAATCGCAATGTTCTAGCCAAGTATAAGCGGCATTTTTTACTGCAGCATCAGTTCTGGCAATGTGAAGAATTTTTGCCCAAAACCACTCAGAAGAATAGATTCCGCCCACATATTTAGTGACATCTTCACCTCCCCAATTAGCAGCTATCTCATTAATTTCATTAGCCTCATTGATTGCTGTATGATCTTTCCAAAGTACCATCATGGCATTTGGATTATTTTCAAATTCTTTTGTTAAAGCTAAAGGTGTCCCCTCTTGATTGACTGGAACTGGTGATGAACCGGTAGTGTCAATACAAATACTTTTAATTTCGGAAGGCGAAACATTACTATTCTCAACAATGTATTTTATTGTTGTTTCTAATCCTTCGATATGGTCTAGTGGATGTTGACGAAATTGGTTAAGCGAAGCATTACAATATTCCTTGTTTTTCCAGCGTTTATAATAGCATACATGAGATGCTATCTCATTTCCATTATCAGTATCAATTAAGACAGCGCGAACAGAATCTGTTCCATAATCAAGTCCTATAACATAATTCTTCATTCTTAATTTTCTTTTTTAGAATAACAAATATAGTTTATTTTTTTAATAAGTGTTATAAAAACACTTTTAATTTATTTCTAATCTTAAGACTTAGTAAGACAGGAGTATTTTTATAACAATTAATTTTTACTTAAATAGCTATTAATAAGTGTTTTTAATACATTTGTAAACGTGTTTCAAAATAAAATACGAAGAGGGGTTATTTTGAATAAGTTTAAAAAATAGGGGAGTAGAATAAACTGTAGCTATTTTTAATAAAGTTTTTATATTTACCGATAATATATAGTAGAAAAGATGTTAAATAGTTATAGTTCTGCTGATAAGGTTTTATTAGCTGTTGATTGCATTATTTTTGGTTTTGATGCCGAAGGATTGAAAATTCTTTTGATTAAAAGAGATTTTGAACCAGAAAGAGGAAAATGGTCGTTGATTGGAGGATTCTTAAAGAAAGAAGAATCGTTAGATGATGCTGCTATACGAATATTAAGCCGTTGTACAGGGCTTCATGATATTTATATGGAGCAATTGCATGCTTATAGTGAGATTGATCGTGATCCCGTTGAAAGAACTATCTCTGTGGCTTATTACGCATTAATCAATATTGAAAATCATAACGAGGAATTAATTCAAAATTATCATGCACAATGGTTTAGTGTTAATGATGCGCCAAAACTAATTTTTGACCATGATAGTATGTTAGAACAGGCAATTAGAAGATTGAGATACCGTACTTCAATTAAACCAGTTGGTTTTGAGTTACTGCCTGAAAAATTCACGATGCGTCAATTATTAGAATTGTATGAAGCAATTTTAGATAAAGAATTAGATAAAAGAAATTTTATTAGTAAAATCAATTCTTTGGATATCTTGATTAAGCTGGATGAAAAAGACATGATGTCCTCTAGAAAAGGATCTTATTTATATACATTTGACAAAGAAAAATACGATGCAAAATTATTAAATGATTTTGTATTGAATTTTTAAAGATTCGGTTTCGCTATTTTTTAAAAAAACTTAGTAAAATAGCAATTTTATGAAAATTAAATAATAAATGTATTTTTTACGCTTATTAAACAAATAAATAAAAAGTTTTATTTTACATTTGAACTCTAATCAAAAACAACAACTAGCATTAACTAAATAACCACAAACCCTATGAACCAAAACTTGTCATTTGCAGATTATGCAGTATTTATTATTTATTTTATAGTAGTATCTGTTTACGGATATATTATTTATCGAAAAAGAGAAAAAAACGAACACGATGCTAAGGCCTATTTTTTAGCGGAGGGGACGCTAACCTGGTGGGCTATTGGCGCTTCTTTGATTGCATCTAATATTTCTGCTGAGCAATTTATAGGAATGAGTGGGGAGGGATTCTTTTTAGGGATTGCTGTTGCGGCTTATGAATGGGTTGCTGCCATAGCTTTAATAATTGTTGCAGTTTGGTTTATACCAGTGTATTTGAAAAATAAAATTTACACGATGCCTCAGTTTTTAACTACTCGATACAATGAATCTACGGCTTTAATTATGGCTGTTTTTTGGTTGTTTTTGTATGTTTTTGTGAATTTAACTTCTATTTTATATCTAGGAGCTGTGGCTATTAATGGCTTGGCCGGTGGAGAGTACTTACATGCTATTATGATTGGGTTAGCTATTTTTGCGCTATTGATTTCTTTAGGAGGAATGAAAGTGGTGGCTTATACGGATGTGATTCAGGTAGCCGTTTTAATCATAGGAGGTTTGGTTACTTCTTATATTGCATTGACAACGGTATCTCATTATTTTGGATTTGGGCAAGACGCTATAGCAGGATTTAATGTTTTAATGGAAAAAGCTCCAGAGCATTTTAAAATGATTATTCCTGAACCAACAGCGGCTTCTTCGCAAAATGATATCAATAAGTATTTGACTTTCCCAGGTTTGATGTCTTATTTAGCAGGAATTTGGATTATTAATCTTAATTATTGGGGATGTAACCAATACATTACTCAAAGAGCTTTGGGAGCAGATTTACAAACTGCTCGTACAGGGATTTTATTTGCAGGATTTTTAAAATTATTGATGCCTCTAATTGTAATGTTGCCAGGTATTGCTGCTTTTGTATTGTATGAAAATGGACATTTACCACAATTAGTAGGAGGAAAAGATGGAGCGTATTCAGCGATGTTGACTTTCTTACCAACAGGTTTAAAAGGCTTGTCTGTTGCTGCATTGACTGCTGCAATTGTAGCTTCTTTGGCAGGAAAAGTAAACAGTATTTCGACGATTTATACTTTAGATGTTCATAAAAAATACATTCAAAAAAATGCTTCAGATAACAGTCAAGTAAATATTGGAAAGTATGCTGTTTTTGTTGCAATGATTCTAGCTGTTGTATTTACTTGGGATGATCTTTTAGGAATTGGAGGAGAAGGCGGATTTACGTTCATCCAAAAATATACAGGATTCATTAGTCCAGGGGTTTTTGCTATGTTCATTTTAGGGATGTTCTGGAAAAGAACTACCGGTACAGCCGCTATTGTTGGGGTAATAACTGGATTTGTATTGTCTGTTTTGTTTAATGAAATGGCGCCAGCTTTATTTGGAAACGAAACGCTTCTATACACTGCCTATGCTAATGGGAAAGGCGGATTTGAAATTCCGTTTCACATTTGTATGGGATTGTCTTTCTTGTTTACGATGCTGTTGATGATAGCTATCAGTTTATTTGGACCAAAAGTGAATCCGAAAGCCTTTGAATTGGATACAGAAATGTTCAAACTAAAACCGCAAACTACTGTTTTAATTGTGATTACCCTATTAGTAATTTTTGCATTGTATGTTAAATTCTGGTAGTAATCGCTTTTCTGATTTATAGTATATTTTTTAAAAACCTCAAGGTAAATCTTGAGGTTTTTTATTACAATGAATTACGTAAAATTAACCGACTTGGGTTTTCAATCTGTGCTTTGTTATTTTTTAGAATCATCTCAGCAAGTGTTTTTCCCATAGTTTCGAAGTCAGTAGAAATTGTAGTGATACCATTCTCCACTAATTTTTTAAGAGGAGTTTCATTATAAGAAATAATGCCATAATCCATTCCGAGTTGAAGTCCCTGAACTTTTGCTTTTTCGATTACGCGAACTAAATCCCTATCATTTGGGATAATATAAACAGTGTTGTATTCTACTTTTTCATTGGTAAATTCAGTTTGCACTTCATATTCAAAATCATGCTCTTGGCAAAATTTTTCGAATCCCATTTTCATTCCCATTGGTTCTCGAAATCCCGGAAAAAGAATAATAAGTTTAGTGTATTTTTGAAGTTGCTCTTTCCCTTTTAGCAGCCCGTCATACATGTCTTTAACAAAGTTTTGGTATACGGCTGGATAGTTCTTGAGTTCAGAATTAGTTTGGTCTAAAATAGTAACCTCTTCAACTGGTAGGGTTTTTATAATATCGGCCGCTTCTGCCAAGTTCGTAGGCATAATCACATAATGGGTATAATTGCCTTTACTTTCTTGAATTAGTTTTCGAAAGGAATCACTGTTAAAATGATGGAAGAACAAGTCGATTTCAGCTTCATCACCTACTGAGCTTAGAAAAGAAGTATAGAGGTCTTCTTTGAAAATATTGAGTTCGTCAAAAAGTAAAAATATACGTTGTTTGGGTTTTATTTCAGTGCTTTTGATGAAATATCCTTTACCCAATATAGCATAAACAATACCTCGTTTCTTTAACTCATCATAAGCCTGAAGCACAGTGTCTCTTGAGATGGAGTGTGCAAGACAGACTTTGTTTATCGAAGGTAATTTTTCGTCTTTGTCTATTATCTTATCCTCGATTGCTTTTTCAATAGAAAGAACAATTTGCTTGTATTTTGGAATCCCGATAGTCGTTTTAATTGTAATCAATTTCGTTTGTTTTTTCGCAAGTTACAAAAAACTGGTAGGTACTGGTATGATAATTATAAAATAGATTTTACTTTTGGAAATAGAATACCCATTCATTTGATTGTATTCGGTTAATTACAAATAAATTTGAACAAGATAAGTCCTATAAAATAGTATTAATGAACACACAACTACTACAAACTACTACCACTGCTTTTTTCGAAAAGACTTTTGGTACTACACCACAAAAAATCGTTTTGTCTCCTGGGCGAATCAACATCATTGGGGAGCATGTCGATTACAATGATGGCTATGTACTGCCTGCTGCGATAGACAAAATAATTTGTTTTGCTTTTGAAAAAACCAATTCAAAAACCTCGAAGATTGTTGCCATTGATTTGGGCGAAAGTTTTGAAATCAATGTAGAAGAACCAGTAGCGTTGAATGATACTATTTGGACGAATTATTTTAGAGGTGTGTTACAACAATTAAAAAATAACGGACTTGCAATAGAAGGATTCAATTGTGTGTTTAGTAGTAACATTCCGGTAGGTTCTGGTTTGTCTTCTTCTGCGGCTTTAGAATGTGGGTTTTTATATGGCTTGAACGAATTATTTCACTTGAATATCAAACCCGTTGACATTGCTTTAATGGGGCAAAGTGCTGAACATTGGGTGGGCATCAATTGTGGGATTATGGATCAATTTGCCAGTGTAATGGGAAAAGAAAATCAGGTGATTAAAATAGATTGCCGTACTTTAGAATACGAATACCATACGGCCGATTTTAGTGGGTATTCCCTGTTGTTGTTTGATAGCAATGTGAAGCATTCACTTTTTAGTTCAGCGTACAATCAACGACGTCAAGAATGTGAAGAAGGTTTGGCTATTTTAACAGCTCATTTTCCTGAAGTAACTAGTTTTAGAGAATGTGCCGAAGCACAAATACTAAGTTGTAAAGACAAAATGACTGAGGATGTTTTCAAACGAAGTTATTTTGCAATCAAAGAAATTAAACGCGTTACCTTAGCCTGTGAGGCTTTGGATCGAGGCGATATTGTGACCTTAGGTCGGTTGATGTTTGACACTCACGAAGGACTTTCCAAAGAATATGAAGTCAGTTGTGCCGAATTAGACATGATCGTAGATACGCTTAAAAAAGAACCTGCTGTTGTTGGGTCGCGCGTAATGGGCGGTGGTTTTGGAGGCTGTACCATTAACTTAATTAAAAAAGGAGAAGAAGAAGCTATTAAAACAAAATTGGCATCATTGTACCACGCTACTTTTGGAATCGAATTAAAAATATATGAAGTTGCTATTGCCAATGGTACTTCACTTTATAATCCAGCATAAATGAGAAAATTTGACATCAACGAAGACCCGCACAGACGCTACAATCCTTTGATTAATGAATGGGTTTTGGTTTCGCCACACCGTTCTAAACGACCTTGGCAAGGGCAAAATGAAAAATTACCATCCGCTGCTTTGCCGCAATACGACCCAAGTTGTTATTTGTGTCCGGGGAATGTGCGTGCCAATGGAATACACAATCCTGATTATAAAGATGCATTTGTGTTTGATAATGATTTTGCTGCTTTGAAACAAGACGAAATTGAGTTAACAGCCACTCAAAACACTACTTTTTTTAAGGCACAACCCGAAAGAGGAATTTCGAGAGTGGTGTGCTTTTCGCCCAATCATAACGAAACCTTGCCAGAAATGTCGGTTGCATCTATTGAGAATATTGTTCGAACTTGGCAGCAAGAATACACTAGTTTAGGTAAAATAGACTACATCAACTACGTTCAAATTTTTGAAAATAAAGGAAGTGTCATGGGATGTAGTAACCCGCATCCGCATGGACAAATTTGGGCGCAATCGTCTTTGCCAACACAGGTGGAAAAAACCCAAAATAATCTTAATAACTATTTTGACCAGCACCAACGTACCCTTTTACAGGATTATATCCAGGAAGAATTACAAAAAGACGAACGCGTTGTTATTGAGAACGATCATTTTGTAGCTTTGGTCCCGTTTTGGGCAATTTGGCCCTATGAAACCATGATTGTGAGTAAACGCGCTGTCGCTAGAATTACTGATTTTACTCCCGAAGAAGTGCATCATTTTGCTACTATCTTAAAACAATTGACTACTAAATACGATAACTTGTTTGAAACTTCGTTTCCGTATTCATCAGGGATTCATCAAGCCCCAACCGATGGATCAGCGCATCCAGAATGGCATTTTCACATGCATTTTTATCCGCCTTTGTTGCGTTCAGCTACTGTAAAAAAATTCATGGTAGGCTATGAAATGATGGGCGAATCACAACGTGACATCACTCCTGAGAAAAGTGCTGCGATGTTACGAGAACAATCCAATGTGCATTATAAATTGAAATGATTTACGATTTACGATATTGGATATAAGAGTGAAAAATCACGATTGACTAATAGTTTTCGTCTTAACTCCTTAATGGTTTAATAAACTTTGTGACATAAAACAATAAACCCGTCAAAATTATTCTTGACGGGTTATATTATTTTATAATGGTAATTATTTATCCCAATAAGTCTAACACTAATGAAGGGAACAAACCGATAATGATATTTAAAGTTATTGCTGTAAAAGCAACCGCATAAATTAAGAAAGGTGTTCCAGTGCGTTCTTCGTTAGACTCTTTAGTGTACATAGCTAAAATCAATTTAAAATAATAACCCACACTAATAATCGAGTTGATTACCGCTACAATTACCAAAGCAATAAAACCATTTTGAATGGTTTGGTTGAACAAAACCAATTTAGCAAAGAACCCTGCAAAAATTGGAATTCCGGCCATAGAAAGCAATGAAGCAGTTAAAACAGCAGCCAAGAAGGGATGTGTTTTTCCTAATCCGTGGAAGTTAGTAATGTCTTCGTTGTGTTTGTTTTTGCAAACGTATAAAATCACGCTAAAAGCAGCAATTCCAGCTAAAGCGTAAGCGGTAGTGTAATACAATAAACTACTTGCTGATGTGGCTAAACTTAACAAAGTCATCAACATAAAACCGGCGTGTGAAATCCCTGAAAACGCTAACATACGTTTCACATTGGTTTGTTTCAATGCCATGATATTTCCTACTGTCATTGACGCCATTGAAACGGCTACAATAACCATTTTATAGGCATCTGATATATCGGCATTCATCACAGATAATAATTTGTATAGGGTAGCCATAGCCACTACTTTGGCTAAAGTACTCATCAAAGCTGTTGTTAATGCAGGCGAACCTTCATACACGTCTGGCGCCCAAAAGTGGAAAGGTACAGCTGCAATTTTGAAGAACATCCCCACGGTCAATAAAGCGATTCCAATTGGAAACCAAATTGGCAACTCAGCCGATTGTGATAATTCGCTAATTTCAGTTACATCAAAACTTCCCATGGCTCCGTACACCAAACAAATACCAAACAACAGAATTCCAGAAGCAAATGAACCCATTAAGAAATATTTCATTCCGGCTTCGTTACTCTTTAGATTCAATCGGTCGCTTGCTGCCAAAACATATAAAGAAATCGAAAGCACTTCTATACCTAAGAAGAACATAGCCAAGTTCCCGAAAGAAACCATTGCTACTGCTCCAGATAATAAAAACACTTTGATGGCAATGTAATCGGAGATTTTGTTTTGATGATTATCATAAAAATGATGTCCCAATGCTACTAAGAAAATAGTAAGTACAATGAACAAAGAAGAAAAGGCAGTAGAGAATTTACTCACTACAATCATATTGCCATAGTAACTTTCGGTTGTGCCAAATTCAGAGATATTTAATCCCAATACCGCCAATAAACCAATAATGGTAAACGGCACAATGGCTTTTCGTAGATTTAGAATTTCAAATAAAAGGCATACAATACCTAATCCTATTATTGCTATTAATGTATTCATCTTGTAGTGGACTTATTTGATTCTATTAATTTGATTTAAAATTTCTTCGATACTTGGCATAATCAATTCGATGATTGGTTTTGGGTACAACCCAAAGAAAAACAATACAGCAATGATTACCACCAAAACAATACCTTCATTAGCGGTTACATCAGCAAAGGCTTTCGCATTCGTTTCGCCTAACATTACAGATTGGTACATTTTTAACATATAGTAAGCACCTAAAATGATTGTGGTTCCTCCCAAAACTGCAAAGACAAGATTCACTTGAGACAAACTATACAAAACGGTGAATTCTCCAATAAAGTTAAAAGTCGTTGGTAACGCTACCGATGCCAAAACAATAATTAAAAACAAGGAAGCAAATTTTGGCGCTTGTGAGCGAATGCCTCCCATATCAGCAATGACTCTGGTTTCGTATCTTCTGTAAATGATTTCGGCAATAAAGAACAAACCGACTACTACAAATCCGTGAGCAATCATTTGCAAAACAGCACCGCTTAATCCGTCAGCAGTCAAAGTATACGCTCCTGCAGCGATCAAACCAACGTGTGCCAATGAAGAATAGGCTACTAATTTTTTCAAGTCTTTTTGTCTCAACGCTACAATAGAACCATAAATTACGCCACCTATTCCAAGGACAAGCATAATAATTACGTGGGCTTTAGCAGCGATAGGAACAATTGGCAATTGCCAACGAATAACACTGTACAATCCCATTTTTAGCATGATACCAGATAAAAGCATCGTCCCAACGGTAGGTGCTTTTTGGTACACATTGGCTTGCCAAGTATGGAAAGGAATAATTGGAATTTTGATGGCATACGCCAAGAAAAATCCAACAAATAACCAAGCTTGTTCTACTCCGTTTAGATTTAATTGGTATAGGTCCTCAATCAATAAGCTTCCTGCTTTTTGGTACAAATACACAAAGCCAACCAACATAAATAACGAACCTGCTAGAGTGTAGATAAAGAATTTTACCACGGCTTTTTTACGTTCTTCGGCATCTCCATTCCCCCAAACTAAAGCAATGAAATAGATGGGTAATAAAGACAATTCCCAGAAGATGTAATACAACAACCCGTCAGCGGCTAAGAAAGTTCCCGCCATAGCAAACGCCATGAATAAAATCAAAGCATAGAATGTTTTGGCATTTTTTACTTCATTTCCAAATGACGAAAAGATAATAATTGGGGTCAAAGCTGTAGTTAGTAATAGCATTGCTAAAGCCAATCCGTCTGCTTTTAGAGCAAAAGAAATATTCGGTTTTGAAATCCATTGTGTAATGAATCCAATATTTTCACCCAAATTATAATGGTTCAATAATACAATAGAAGCGCCCAAGGAAACAAGTCCGAAAAGCAATGCTACTTTTGATGCAAATTTATCGCCCACCATATAGGTTGACACAGCACCAATTAAAAGAATAAGTAATATAAGAGATACGTTCATAGTAGGTATATATTATTGAGCTAAAAATAAAAAGGAAATAATGGCACAAAGCCCTAAAACAAAAGCAAAAAGATACAATCCCACACTTCCATTTTGTACTTTTTTTCCTTGAAGACTAATTTCGTTGGTTACTTTTCCTAATCCAAATACGAATGCTGACAAGTTAGTTTCTACTTGGTCTCTAAAGAATTTAGACAATTCGTTAACCGATTTTACAAATAAGAAGTTGTAGATTTCGTCTAAATAGTATTTGTTATACAGCACTTTTGCAAATCCTGTAATGGAAGCATCGTCTCCAGGAACCGTATTTTGTTTGTTGTATTTAGCATAAGCCAATCCAATTCCCAAGAGTCCTCCTACAACCGCTACTGCCATCAATAGGTATTCAGTACTTCCTAAATGGTGCTCTTCTGAAGCTAATTTTGGTAAAATCGGAATCAAATAGTGGTTCAACCAAGAATTTCCCGGCAAGCTAATTGCCCCACCAATAGTTGCTAAAATAGCTAATACAATCAAAGGGAATGTAATCAAAGCAGGGCTTTCGTGTAAGTGGTGTTTTTGTTCTTCAGTTCCTCTAAAATCGTTAAAGAAAGTCAAGAACATCAAACGGAACATATAAAAAGCGGTCATAATAGACGCTACCGAAGCCACAACCCATAACGGAATGTTATGATGGAAAGCCGTTACTAAAATTTCGTCTTTAGAGAAAAATCCTGAAAATACAGGAACTCCCGAAATAGCCAAAGAAGAAACTAACATCGTGATGAAAGTAATCGGCATGGCTTTTTTCAATCCGCCCATGTTACGCATATCTTGTTCGCCGTGTAAAGCGTGGATAACAGAACCTGAACCCAAGAACAAACACGCTTTGAAGAAGGCGTGCGTGATTACGTGGAAAACAGCCACTTCATAAGCACCTAAACCTAAAGCCAAGAACATCAATCCTAATTGCGAAACAGTAGAATATGCCAAGACCTTTTTAATATCGTTTTGTACCAAACCAATTGTAGCGGCTACCAAAGCGGTAATAGCTCCAATCACAGCAATGATGCTTTGAACATCTGGCGTTACATCAAAAATAAAGTTCAAACGCGTAATCATAAAGATACCTGCAGTTACCATCGTTGCAGCGTGAATCAATGCCGAAACTGGTGTAGGTCCCGCCATAGCATCAGGCAACCAAGTGTATAATGGAATTTGCGCTGATTTTCCGGTTGCTCCAATAAACAAACACAAAGCTGCTGCCGAAAGCCAATATACATCAACGTTTGAGGCTCCAGCGATTGCAGTTTTTAAAGAAGTGTAATCTAAAGTAGAGAACAAATGTCCTAAGATGAAGATTCCGATTAACAAACCTAAATCTCCAATTCGGTTCATGATGAAGGCTTTTTTAGCGGCATCATTATAGTCTTGGTTTTTGTGCCAAAATCCAATTAATAAGTACGAACATAAACCTACACCTTCCCAACCAATGAATAACACTAATAAATTACTTCCTACTACCAATGTAATCATGAAGAATACAAATAAGTTGAGGTAGGCAAAGAATTTGTGCATGTTCTCATCGTCGTGCATGTAGCTTATCGAATACAAATGGATTAGCGAACCAATTCCTGTTACAAAAAGCAACCATAAAACAGACAATTGGTCTAATAAGAAGCCAAAGTCAATTTTGATATTGCTCACATGAATCCAGTCAAAAAGGGTAATGTTGAATCCTTTTGGTTCAGTGGTTAATGCGCCAAAGAAATAAATTGAAGTAGCAAAAGAAATTGCTACCGAAAGTGTTCCGATGATTCCAGAAACGGTTTTTCCTAAACTTTTCCCAAAGAAAACGTTGATTAAAAATCCCGCAAAAGGAGCAAGAACTAATAGTAAAGCTATATTGGTATTCATTTCCATTTATCCTTTTAAGTTTTTTAGGGTATCGATACTAATCGAACCAGAATTTTTAAATATCGATACTAAAATGGCCAACCCAACGGCAACTTCTGCAGCAGCAACAGCCATAGAGAAAAACACGAAAACCTGTCCCTGCGCATCTTGATGGTAGGTTGAAAAAGCAACAAACAATAAGTTTACAGCATTCAACATAATCTCGATGGACATAAAAACGATAATGGCATTGCGTCTGTACAATACTCCGAATATTCCAATACAAAAAAGGATAACACTCAGGAAGATATAGTTTTCTATACCAATTTGATTTAAAATATTATTCATTTTATTTCTCTAGTTTTTCTTTCTTAGACAATAGAACAGTACCAATCATAGCAACTAACAATAAGATAGAGGCAAATTCAAAAGGAACCATATATTCGTTCAATAGGATTTTACCCAAGACGTTAATTGATTGGTAATCTTCGCCAGTGGCAATGTATTCTCCCGCAATTGGTTTTGAATTGATGAAAATTGCAATCAAAATCAAGCATACTAAACAGAAAGAAACAATAGCTCCTAAACGAGTAATTCTTGGTTTGTGCACTTCATTTTCTTTATTCAAGTTCATTAACATAATCGTAAACAAGAACAAAATCATGATCGCTCCCGAATAGACAATGATGTGTACAATAGCTAAAAACTGCGCATTCAATAATAAATAATGCCCCGCTACCGAGAAGAAACAAATCACAAGGTAGATCGCACTGTGGATAGGGTTTCGACTAAAAACGGTCAAGAATGCGGTTGATAATGTAATTGCGGCTAATACGCAAAAAAGGATAAGTAATATAGACATTAGTTCGCGTTTTTAAGTTGAGCATTTTGAATTGCCATTTCTAAAGGCATTACCAATTGTTCTTTTCCAAAAATGAAATTCTCTCTGTCGTAATTAGCCGGAACTAATTCTTTAGAAATAGTCAAATAAATCGCATCCTTTGGACAAGCTTCTTCGCATAAACCACAGAAAATACAACGCAACATGTTGATTTCGTAGATTTCAGCATATTTTTCTTCTCTGTACAAATGTTTTTCGTCGGGTCTGCGTTCTGCTGCTTTCATTGTTATAGCTTCTGCAGGACAAGACAAAGCACATAGTCCACAAGCGGTACAATTTTCACGACCTTGTTCGTCGCGTTTTAGCATGTGACGACCACGGTACACCGGACTCATTTCACGAACTTGCTCCGGATAATGAATCGTTGCTTTTTTCTTAAAAAAGTGCTTGATCGTAATGAACAATCCTTTAATAATTGCGATCAGATACAGTCTTTCCAAAAAAGTCATCTCTTTGTTCGAGACTACTTTTTTTCTTCCCGATAAGGATATTGTTTCTATTGACATTTTTTATTTTTTTATTTCTTAAGGTGACTTTAATCGAAACCTTTAAAATTGATATAGTTTAGAATCCTAAATAAGCAGCGATATCCGCTCTTAAAATTACAATTCCCGTAATCATAATATTCACGATAGCAAGCGGGATTAATATTCTCCATCCCAAGTGCATCAATTGATCGTATCTAAATCTTGGGATTGTCCAACGAACCCACATATAGAAAAAGATAAATCCACATATTTTGATGAATAATACCCCAATTCCAATTAGGTTTGCGCTATTTACTCCAACATTTTCTAGTACCCAACTCATTCCTGGATAATTGTATCCTCCAAAGAATAAAATGGCTAAAATTGTAGAAGAAATAAACATATTAGCATATTCAGCAAATAGATAGAATCCCATTTTCATCGAAGAATATTCGGTGTGGTATCCTCCAATTAATTCACTTTCACATTCTGCTAAGTCAAAAGGAGTACGGTTAGTTTCTGCAAAAGCACAAATCAAAAAGATTAAGAAAGAAAGAGGTTGGTAAAATACATTCCAGTTCATTCCTTCTTGTTGTGCCGAAATTTCGCGTAAGCTCAAACTTCCTGTCATCATTAATAAAGCAATCATAGACAATCCCATAGCGACTTCATACGACACCATTTGCGAAGCAGCACGAACTGCTCCCATCAAAGAGAACTTATTGTTGGACGCCCAACCTCCAATCATGATTCCGTAAACTCCAACAGAAACAACTCCGAAGAAGTACAACAAACCAATATTTAAGTCGGTCGCTTGCAGTAAAATATCTTTGCCAAACAAATGTAATTTATCTCCCCACGGAATCACAGCACTGGTCATCAAAGCAGTAGCCATAGCAATTCCAGGTCCTACAAAGAATAAAAATCGGTTAGGAGTATTAGGCTCAAATTCTTCTTTAGAGAATAATTTTAAACCATCTGCAAGAGGTTGTAATAGTCCACCAAAACCAGCACGGTTAGGTCCTACACGGTCTTGCAAAAAGGCAGCTACTTTACGTTCTGCCCAGGTAGAGTACATCGCCATAATCATGGTTACAGCAAAAACCACTACAATAACAACACTTTTTTCTATAATAAAGGTACTATCCATTGCTTACGATTTTTTGTTGTTAGTGTCCAATGGAATTTCAGCCATACTGATTTTTTTACGGTCTTCTTCTCTACCTAACAGAATAGTTTCTTCGGTATTGATTACCACTTTCTCTAATTTATGGTTGTATTTATTTTGATTGATAACCGAATCTTTTTCAAAAGCTCTCGGTCCTTCGATAGTCCAATCGTTTACATCTTTATGGTCAAAACGACATCCATTGCAAATGAATTCTTCTACTTCGTGGTATTCGTCTTTTCTTCCAGTAACTCGTTGAATTTCGTCTCCAAACATCCAAACAGTAGTTTTTCCGCAACATTTATCACAATCTCTGTGTGCATTGTACGGTTTACTGAACCAAACTCTCGATTTGAATCGGAACGTTTTGTCAGTCAAAGCGCCTACCGGACATACATCAATCATATTTCCAGAGAATTCATTGTCAATCGCTTTAGAGATACAAGTCGAAATATTAGCGTGATCCCCACGATCCATTACGCCGTGTACTCTATTATCAGTCAATTGATCAGCCACTTGAACACAACGTTGGCATAAAATACAACGGTTCATGTGTAATTGAATATTTGGACCAATGTCTTCAGGTTCGAAGGTTCTTTTATCTTCAATATAGCGACTTTCTGATTTTCCGTGCTCGAAACTTAGATTTTGCAAGTCACACTCTCCAGCTTGGTCACAAACTGGGCAATCCAAAGGATGGTTAATCAGTAAGAATTCAGTAACTGATTTTCTAGCCTCAGTAACTCGTTCCGAAGATTTTGAGTTCACTTCCATTCCGTCCATACATCCCGTTACACAAGACGCCATCAATTTTGGCATTGGTCTTGGGTCGGCTTCACTTCCTTTCGAAACTTCAACTAAACAACAACGGCATTTTCCACCGCTCCCTTTTAGTTTAGAATAATAGCACATCGCTGGCGGAACTACATCTCCACCAATCATACGAGCGGCTTGCAGAATCGTTGTTCCTGGTTCTACTTCTATTGACTGACCGTCTATTGTTACTTTCATATTATTAGTTGTTGGTTGTTGGTTGTCGGTTATTAGTTCAAAACTAGCAACTGGCAACCTTCAACTTTTATACTGTTTGTTTTGTTACTAAATGTCTCACTTTTTCAAATGGTTCATTGACAAAATGGTCTCTGTGTTTAATTTTTTCTGGGAAACGAATGTGGTATTCAAATTCCTCTCTAAAATGACGAATTGCAGCAGCTACAGGCCAAGAAGCAGCGTCTCCTAAAGGACAAATCGTGTTTCCTTCAATTTTACTTTGAATACTCAAAAGCAATTCAATGTCTTCTTCACGACCGTGACCATTTTCAATTCGGTGTAATACTTTTTCTAACCAACCCGTTCCTTCTCTACAAGGCGTACATTGACCACAGCTTTCGTGGTGGTAAAAACGAGAGAAATTCCAAGTGTTACGCACGATACAAGCCGTATCGTCATACACGATAAATCCTCCTGAACCCAACATCGATCCTGTGGCAAAACCTCCGTCTGACAAACTTTCATAAGTCATCAATCGGTCATCGCCATTGGCTGTTTTATAAATTAAATTAGCGGGTAAGATTGGCACCGAACTTCCTCCTGGAACAAATGCTTTCAAAGGTCGGTCAGAGCTCATTCCTCCTAAATATTCATCCGAATTCATGAATTCATATATACTTAATCCCAATTCAATTTCATATACTCCCGGATTTTTAATATGTCCAGAAGCCGAAATTAATTTAGTTCCTGTAGAACGGCCTTCGCCAATTTTTGCATAATCAGCACCAGAATTGTTCACAATCCAAGGCACAGCCGAAATGGTTTCTACGTTGTTTACCACTGTTGGGTTAGCCCAAAGTCCTGAAACTGCTGGGAAAGGCGGTTTGATACGTGGGTTACCACGTTTTCCTTCTAATGATTCGATTAATGCCGTTTCTTCTCCGCAGATGTAAGCACCAGCACCACAATGAACGTGAAGTTCTAAGTCGTAACCTGTACCTAATATATTTTTACCTAACCAACCGGCAGCTTTCGCTTCGGCGATGGCTCTTTCTAAAATTTTGAAAACCCACATATACTCTCCACGAATGTAGATGTACGAGCGGTTAGCACCCAAGGCATAACTTGAAGTAATCATTCCTTCAATTAATAAGTGCGGAATGTATTCCATCAAGAAACGGTCTTTGAAAGTTCCCGGTTCTGATTCGTCAGCATTACATACTAAATGTCTTGGTTTTCCTGATTTTTTATCAATAAAACTCCATTTCATTCCAGCAGGGAAACCTGCACCACCACGACCACGTAAACCAGAAGTTTTAACTTCTTCTACTACTTCGTCAGGCGTTAGTGTTTTTAGGGCTTTTTCTACAGAGGCATATCCACCATTTTGACGGTATACTTCGTAGGTTTTAATCCCTGGAATATTGATTTTGTCTAATAATATTTTTTGTGACATCTTATTTATCGTGTAAGATTATTTTACCCGCTTTAGCATCTTCAATAATTTGATCGATTTTTTGTTCGGTCAAATGCTCTTTGTAAAAATCGCCTAATTGCATCATTGGGGCATACCCACAAGCACCTAAGCATTCTACTCCGCGAACTTCAAAAAGACCGTCTGGAGTGGTCTCGCCAACTTTTACACCTAATTTTTCACAAGTGTAATCCATTAGATTTTCTACTCCATTCAAACAACAAGGAGAAGTTTGACAAAACTCAAACATATATTTTCCAATAGGTTTTAAGTTGAACATGGTGTAAAAAGTAGCTACTTCATATACTTCAACAGGTTTGATGTTCAGTATTTCGGCCACTTTATCCATTAATTCAATACTCAACCAGTTTTGGTGTGCATCTTGTACTTCGTGCAAAACAGGAATCAAAGCTGATTTTCTGTTTTCTTCAGGATAATGACCAATCAATTCATTGATGCGATTCATCAATGCTTCGGTCATATTTATTTCTTGTTTGTGTAAGGTACGTTCCATAATTTATGCGTCTAATTCTCCTGCAATAACATTTAAACTTGATAAAATTACAATGGCATCCGAAAGCATGGCACCTTTTATCATTTCTGGATAGGCTTGGTAGTAGATAAAACAAGGTCTGCGGAAATGCAATCTATACGGAGTACGACTTCCATCAGTTACTAAGTAGAATCCAATTTCTCCGTTTCCACCTTCAACAGGATGGTAAATTTCAGCTACTGGAACTGGAACTTCACCCATTACAATTTTAAAGTGGTAAATCAAGGATTCCATATTGTGGTATACATCCTCTTTTGGAGGCAAGTAGTATTCAGGAACATCAGCGTGGTAAGGCCCTTCAGGTAATTTGGCTAAAGCCTGACGAATGATACTTAAACTTTCCCATACTTCGGCATTACGAACGCAAAAACGATCGTAGGTGTCTCCTGATTTTCCAACAGGAACAATGAAGTCAAAATCTTCGTAAGAGCTGTACGGTTGTGCCACACGCACATCATAATCTACACCTGCTGCACGCAAGTTAGGGCCTGTAAATCCATAAGCCATCGCTTGTTCAGCTGAAATGGCTCCTACATTTACGGTTCTATCAATAAAAATTCTATTTCTTTCGAATAGGTTTTCAAATTCTTTCCAAGCAACAGGAAATTCTTCTAAAAACACTTCTAATTTACGGAAAGCTTCTGGTGACCAATCTCTTTCGAAACCACCAATTCTTCCCATATTGGTTGTCAAACGCGCACCACAAATTTCTTCGTAGATTTCGTAGATTTTTTCTCTAAATTGGAACACATACAAGAAACCAGTATAAGCTCCAGTATCTACTCCAAGGATCGAATTACAGATTAAGTGGTCAGCAATACGTGCTAATTCCATTACGATTACTCTTAAATATTGCGCTCTTTTTGGTACTTCAATATCCAATAGTTTTTCAAGAGTCATCCACCATCCCATATTGTTAATAGGAGAGGAGCAATAGTTCATTCTATCAGTAAGAGGCGTGATTTGGTAAAACGGACGGTTTTCTGCAATTTTTTCAAAAGCTCTGTGGATGTATCCAATAGTAGGCTCCGCTTCCAAGATTTTTTCTCCATCCATCAACAAGATATTTTGGAAAATACCGTGTGTCGCCGGGTGAGTTGGTCCCAAGTTCAAGATAGAAAGCTCGCTTCCATCTTCGTTGTGACGCTCTTTGATTATTTTAGCATAACGATGCTCTGGTGGTAATAATAGTTCTGACATTTAGTGAATGTGAAAAATTATATATTGTTGTTTTAGCAATTTGCTGTTGTTCTTCCGAAGAAACGATCATCTTTGTCTGTTCTTCCGCTGTCTTCCATTGGGAATTCTTTTCGCATTGGAAAAGAAACCATCTCATCCATATTCAAAATACGTTTCAATTGCGGGTGACCAATAAAATTGATGCCGTAAAAATCGTAGGTTTCTCTTTCCATCCAGTTTGAACTTAAGAAAATGTTGGATACAGTTTTGATTTCAGGATTGTTTCCGCTGATGAACGCTTTGATTTTAATTCGTTTGTTTTCGTACCAGTTGTGCAAGTGATATACTACCGCAAACTGCCTTGTTTCTTCGTTATCTGGGTAATGAACCCCACATAAATCAGTCAAAAAGTGAAAACGTAAAACAGGATCGTTTTTTAAGAAAAGGATAACAGCTGTGATTTTGTCAGCAGCTACTTCAAATGAAAAAATATCTTTTTCTTGATTGAATTGAAAAACATCGGAACCAAAAGTGGCTACTAATTTTTCTTGTATTTCGTTTGTTTCTAAAGCCATCTTGTTATTTGATATTATAAGAAGCTAATAATTCTTGGTACTCAGGAGAACTTCTTCTTCTAACCGATTCGTTTTTAACGATTTCTTGTAATTTCATTACGCCATCTACAATTTGTTCTGGTCTTGGAGGACATCCTGGTACGTAAACGTCTACCGGAATTACTTTGTCAATCCCTTGTAAAACAGAGTAGGTATCAAAAACTCCTCCTGAAGAAGCACAAGCTCCCACGGCGATTACCCAACGAGGTTCTGACATTTGTTCGTATACTTGACGTAAAATCGGAGCCATTTTTTTAGAAATAGTTCCCATTACCATCAACATATCGGCTTGGCGAGGAGAAAAACTCACACGCTCAGAACCAAAACGCGCTAAGTCATAGTGAGATGCCATAGTGGCCATAAATTCAATTCCGCAACAAGAAGTTGCAAAAGGCAAAGGCCAAAGTGAATTGGCACGAGCCAAACCTACTACATCATTTAGCGTTGTAGCGAAGAAACCTTCTCCTACAACTCCTTCCGGTGGCGCTACCATTTTTGTTTTTGAATCACTCATTTTGAATTCGTAATTTTTGAATTTATAATTTTGATTGTATTATTCCCAGTCCAATGCTTTTTTCTTGATGATGTAGAAAAAGCCTACTAACAACAAAAGCATGAAAACTACCATTTTAATCATTCCTTCCATTCCTAAATCCTTAAAGTTAATAGCCCAAGGATATAAGAAGATCACTTCTACATCAAACAGAACGAAAAGAATGGCTACTAAGAAATATTTTACTGAGAACGGAATACGTGCATTTCCTACAGATTCAATACCGCACTCGAAGTTTTTATCTTTCGATTGAGAGTTTCTTTTTGGACCTAATTTTCCTGAAATAAATATGGTGCCTGCCACAAAACCAACAGCTAAAAGTAGCTGCATGAAAATAGGAATATAATTCAATTGTTCTGATTGCATAATTAGTTGGTATTTTTTATTGAATTTTAGCCACAAAGATAACTTTCAAGTTATTAAAACACAAGTAGAAATCGGATATTATTATTACTGTAAATCTAAAAAACAGCTTATTTATATTTGTTTTAAATAACAAATTTATCCGAATCGGAAAAGAGGGATTGTTTTGGGTTAGAATAAAAAAAACGCCTCGATGTAAATCGAGGCGTTTTGACCCATTCTCAGGCTAAAAAAATATTTTTTTCAGCTTAGATAACAGCTACTTGTGCAGCTACTTTTCCTTTTCTTCCTTCTTCTTCTACGTAGCTCACTCTGTCACCTTCGCGTAATTCTTCCGCTGTGATTCCTGATGCATGAACGAAGATGTCTTTTCCTGTTTCTTCGTCCGTAATGAATCCATAACCTTTAGATTCATTAAAAAATTTAACTGTACCTGTACGCATTGTAATAGTAATAATAATTTATAATAAGACAAATGTAACGTTTAATACAATACGAAATGCGTTCTTCTGTTTTTTTTTGTAGAAATATTGATTTTCAACGTTTTCTGACCAAAATACTCGTTAAACTACGCTTGTATGTCTAATTGAATATGCAATTCTCTCAACTGTGCTTCATCGATGGTAGATGGAGCATCAATCATTACATCTCTTCCGGAGTTGTTTTTTGGGAAGGCAATAAAATCACGAATGGTTTCTTGTCCTCCTAAAATAGCAACTAATCGGTCCAATCCGAAGGCCAAACCTCCGTGTGGTGGTGCGCCAAACTGAAACGCATCCATCAAGAAGCCAAATTGTGCTTTTGCTTCTTCGGGAGTAAATCCTAAATATTTGAACATTAATTCTTGTGTGGCTTTATCGTGGATACGAATAGAACCACCACCAATTTCGTTTCCGTTCAATACCATATCATAGGCATTGGCACGTACTTTACCTGGATCTGTTTCTAATAAACTAATATCTTCTGGTTTAGGAGAGGTGAACGGATGGTGCATTGCATGATAACGACCACTTTCTTCGTCAAATTCTAACAATGGAAAATCCACTACCCATAGTGGAGCAAATTCATCTGGTTTTCTCAACCCTAAACGAGTAGCTAATTCCATTCGTAATGCTGAAAGTTGCGCTCTAGTTTTGTTAGCAGGACCTGATAAAACAAAAATCATATCACCCGCTTGTGCTTGTGTTGCTTTCGCCCATTGTGCTAAATCATCTTGGTCGTAAAATTTATCAACGGATGATTTGTAAGTTCCATCTTCGTTGCATTTTACATAGACCATTCCTGAGGCACCTACTTGTGGACGTTTTACCCAATCAATTAAAGCGTCAATTTCTTTTCGAGTATAGTTTCCAGCTCCTGGAACCGCAATTCCTACCACTAATTCAGCAGCATTGAAAACTGGAAAATCTTTATGTTGTGCTACGGCATTTAACTCGCCAAATTCCATTCCGAAACGAATGTCTGGTTTGTCATTTCCGTACGTTTTCATAGCATAATCGTAAGTAATTCTTGGGAATTTAGCTACTTCAATTCCTTTTATTTCTTTTAATAAATGGCGTGTTAGTCCTTCAAAAACATTTAAAATGTCTTCTTGTTCTACAAAAGCCATTTCACAGTCAATTTGAGTAAATTCAGGTTGTCTGTCGGCACGTAAATCTTCGTCACGGAAACATTTTACAATTTGGAAATACTTGTCCATTCCGCCCACCATCAATAGTTGTTTGAAGGTTTGAGGCGATTGTGGTAAAGCATAAAATTGTCCTTCGTTCATTCGCGAAGGCACCACAAAATCTCTAGCTCCTTCGGGAGTTGATTTGATTAAATACGGTGTTTCTACTTCGCAAAAATCCAAATCAGAAAGGTATTTACGTACTTCCATCGCCACTTTGTGACGGAAAAGCAAACTGTTTTTTACTGGATTTCTACGAATGTCAAGGTAACGGTATTTCATTCGGATGTCTTCACCACCATCTGTTTCATCTTCAATCGTGAAAGGAGGCGTCAAGGCAGCATTTAAGATCGTCATTTCTGAAACTAAAATTTCAATTTCTCCTGTTGGGATAGCTGTGTTTTTAGACTCACGTTCAATCACAGTTCCTTTTACTTGAATTACATATTCGCGTCCAAGCGTTTTGGCCAATTCAAAAACGGATTTTTCAGTGCGACTTTCGTCAAAAATCAATTGCGTAATACCGTAACGGTCACGCAAATCAACCCAATTCATAAATCCTTTATCGCGCGATTTTTGAACCCAACCCGCTAGTGTAACTTCTGTATTGATATGTGAGGCGTTCAATTCGCCACAGTTATGACTTCTGTACATGATTAAAAATATTTGTGTGCAAATTTAGGACTAATTATGAATAAATGCAGGATAAAATTATAAGAATAAAAAAACCTGCAAATTTTACTTTGCAGGCTCTTTATTCCATATATTTAAAACAATTCTTATTCTGCTATTGCATCTTGATTTCTTTTGTTTCTTCGGTCTCTTAACCAATATTTTGTTCGTTTTACTAAATAAAACATAACGGGTACCATTACTAAAGTTAATACAGTAGCATAGGTCAATCCGAAGATAATGGTCCAAGCCAAAGGTCCCCAGAACATTACGTTGTCCCCTCCCATAAAGAAGTGCGGATTGAAATCAGTTACCAAGGTAAAGAAGTCAAAGTTCAATCCGATAGCCAAAGGAATCAAACCTAAGATGGCTGTTAAGGCAGTCAATAATACGGGACGTAATCTTGATTTACCCGATTCGATAATTACTTCTTTGATGTCTTCTAATGATAAATCGTCGTGACTTTCTAGTTTTTTATCGGCTACTTTTTTGTCCAATAATAAGACAAAGAAGTCCATTAATACGATTCCGTTTTTCACCACAACTCCCGCCAGCGAGATGATTCCCATCATGGTCATCAAGATAACAAAATCCATATTGGCAATCACATAACCATAGAATACTCCACTAAAACTCAGTAATACGGTAAACATAATTACCATCGTTTTAGAAACCGAGTTAAATTGCAATACAATGATGATGGTAATTCCAGCCAAAGCTAAAAACAATGCATACATCAAGAAACTTTGGTTTTTACCTTGTTCTTCTTGCACTCCAGAGAACGAGTAACTCACACTTTTAGGAAGTTCATAGGTTTTTAGTTCTTCCTTAATTTGCTTGGTAATTTCGTCTCCATTATATCCAGTTAACACATTCGAATAAATGGTCATAATTCGTTTGTGGTTTTTTCTCTTAATCTGATTATAAGTCGTTGTTTTTTCTGTTTTTGAAACAGCAGAAATAGGGACTTGCATAATCTGACCGTTGTTTTGGTTACGGAACGTCAACGATTGGTTGAAAAGAATATTTTCGTTTTTACGTTGGTCGTCCTGCATACGCATTACGATATTGTAATCATCATCGCCTTCTTTGTAAGTCGAAATTTCTTGTCCGTAAACCGAACGACGTAGGTTGAAACCTAGTTGTCCTGTAGAAATTCCCATACTTCCAGCATTGGCACGATCTACTTTTACTTCTAATTCCGGACTTTCTTTATTGATATCGATACTTAATTTCTCGATACCCGGAATGTTTTTAGAATCAAGAAAAGCAATCATTTTATCAGCCTCTTTCAGCATTTGATCGTAATCGGCCCCAGTTAATTGGATACTAATTGGGTAACCCGCAGGTGGTCCGTTTGCATCTTTTTCAACAGTAACGGTAGCACCAGCAATTCCGGTTACTTTGCTTCTAATTTCTTCCAAAATATCCGAAGTATTGACGCCTTTTCTAAATTTGAATTCAGAGAAACTTACGGTAACTTTTCCTTTGAATGGCGTTTCAGAAGCTGAACCCGCATCTACATTTGGATTTCCGGCACCAACACCCACTTGCGAAATGATAGATTCCGCCATGTAGTTCTTGTTAGTTTTTGGATCCACATATTTCTCTAAAATTTTGATAATTTGTTTTTCAACAAATAAAGTGGCTTTGTTCGTCTTTTCAATAGAAGTTCCTTGCGGATATTCGATATAAGCAATGGCTTGATTCGGAATATTATCAGGGAAGAACAATACTTTTCTTGGGAAAATCCCCAAAAGGATAAAGGATAGGAATAGTAAAGCAATGATTCCACCTAAGGCTTTCCAAGCATTTCTACCCGTCAAAATTTTTGCCAAGAACAGTTTGTATTTTTCTTCCATTCTTGGGAAAAAATTGTGTTGAAAATCTTGTGTCCATTGGAACACTTTCCAATAATACAACCACATTAATCCAACAGAAATTAGTAATAAATGACCAACGCCTCTTAATAATTTACTGTCGTTTAGGTAGCCAGGAATAGCTAATACAATTCCTAATGCAAGGAATAATATGGTATAAAAACGCAAGCTTTTTTTCTTGATGTTTTTATCTTCTAATGCCATAGAACCTCCCGTCATAGCGGCATTGATTACCATTGCTACAAACAAAGACCCAGTTAAGGTTACGGTCAAGGTGATTGGGAAATATTTCATGAATTTACCCATGGTTCCTGGCCAAAGGGCAAATGGTAAAAACGCCATCAAAGTCGTTGCTGTAGACGAAATTACCGGCCAAGCAATTTCTCCAATTCCCACTTTGGAAGCCTGAATTCGAGTCATTCCTTTTTGCATATTGGCATATACATTATCCACTACTACAATACCGTCATCCACCAGCATTCCTAATCCCATTACCAATCCAAATAACACCATCGTGTTTAAGGTGAGTCCAAACATAGACAAGATAGCAAAGGCAATCATCATAGACAATGGAATGGCAGCTCCAACAAATAAAGAGTTACGCAATCCCATAGTAAACATCAACACAATCATTACCAAAATAATTCCGAATATGATGTGATTTGACAATTCGTCAACTTGATGTTCTACTCGTGATGATTGGTCACTTGTTAATTCTACTTTTAGGTTTTTTGGTAAATAGGTTTCTTGCGCTTTTTTGACTACTTCTTTTACTTGGTCAATAGCCGAAATCATGTTTTGGTTGGAACGTTTTTTAACGTTTAACATTACTACTTCAGCACCTTTTTCACGAGCGTAGGTTGTTTTTTCTTTTTCTTTGAAACTAATAGTCGCAATGTCTTTTAGATAAACCGGTCCGCCAAATGATTTTACGATGATGTTTTCTAATTCTTTAGGTTCTTTAAATTCACCCACAATACGGATATTGTTTCGAGAACCTTGTGAAATTAAATTTCCACCCGAAAGCGTCATGTTTTCATATTTCACTGCATTTTGGATTTCGTCAAAAGTGACCTGTGCCGCTGTCATTTTAAAAATGTCTACTGCAATTTCAACTTCTTTGTCATCCACTCCAAGAATATCTACCTTTTTGATTTCTGAGATTTCTTCGATATCGTCTTGCAACAACTCCCCGTATTTTTTCAATTGTTGGGTAGTATAATTTCCTTGCAAATTGATGTTCAAAATAGGCACTTCTTCTGAAATGTTTAATTCAAAAACATTGGGTTCTACCTTGCTTCCGTTATCCATATTAGGCCAATCGGTATCGGCTTTGGCATTGTCTACTTTGTCTTTGATTTTCTGTTTGGCTTGTTCTACCGTAACATCATCAGAGAATTCAGCGATAATCATTCCGTAATCTTGGAACGAACTCGAAGTTACTTTATCAACACCACTGATGTTTTTGATTTGTTTCTCTAAGGGTTTAATAACCAGTTTTTCAACATCTTCGGCTGAGTTTCCTGGGAATACAGATGAGATGTAAATTTTATTTTCAATAATTTCAGGGAAATCCTCTCGAGGCATATTAATGTATGCGGTCAAACCCATGATGACAATAATAAAAGTTAAGATATAGACCGTAACACGATTGTCTACTGCCCAACTTGAAATGCCGAATTCTTTATTTTGATGGCTCATAATTATAGTTATTGGTTGTCCGTTGTTGGTTGTCGGTAAAAAAGTGACAACTAAAAAGAAACAATTAGTTTATGTTTAGAAATTTAATTTCATTCCTTCAGAAATGGTGTTCACTCCTTCGGTTACAATGATGTCATTAGCTGATAAACCGGTTAGGATTTCAGTTACATTATCCGATGATTTTCCGGTAGAAACTAATACTTTTTTAGCAGTTGCTGTTTTGCCGTTACTATTGATAGCAACAAAAACAAATTTGTTTCCTTCTCCGTCTTCTTGAATCACGTTAGTAGGAACTACAATCGCATTTTTAGCTGTGTAATCAATCACTTTCAATTTAGCCACTTGGTTAGGACGCAAAAGGTTTTCTGGGTTTGGAATACTTACTTCAATTCCGAAACTTCTGTTGTTTGGGTTAATAAAATTACCCACTTGGCGTACTTTTCCTTTGTAATTTTTATTTAATGAAGTCAAGAAAACATCTACTTCGGTACCTACTTTTAGTTTGCCAATGTAGCTTTCTGGAACAGAGGTAGAAACATACATATTATTTAAGTTCACAATACGCATTAATCCTTGAGCGCCTGCCGAAACTACTTGTCCTCTCTCTACAAAAACTTCGTCTATAGTTCCTGAGAACGGAGCGCGAATAACCGTTTTGGCTAACATTGCTTTAGCTTGAGCAACAGAACGTTGTAAGCTCAACATTTGTGTTTGTGCTTGTAAATATTGAATTTCAGATCCAATTTTTTGATTCCAAAGATTTTTTTGTCTTTCAAAAGTTGTTTTAGCCAGTTGGTATTGTGTTTCTAGACTCGCTACTTGTTGGCTTGAACCACCATCGTCTACACGCGCTAGAATTTGTCCTTTGCTTACGTGTTGTCCTGCTTTTGCATTTAAAACAACTAAAGTACCAGGCATTTCCGGTTGAATCAAGATGTTTTCCTTAGTATTTACACTTCCTTGGATGTCTAAATAATGGTTAAACAAAGTGTCTTTTAACGTCATTACTGAAACCAAAGCTTCTTCTTTTTTAACGTTTAATGTGGCAAGTGCGGCATCAATTTTAGCCAAATCAGCTTGAATAGTTGCTTTTCTTGCTTGCAGTTCGGTATTGTTTTTAGCAGCAATTAATTGGTCAACCGTTTGGTTGTTTTCTTTATCTCCGCAAGAAACAAATAGTGCAGATGCGATAAGTAGAGGAAATATTTTCGTAGTCATAGGTGTTCTATTAGATTTCATATTTTGTGTTGAGATTAGTTCTTAGTTGTGATTTTTTCCAAAGTAGCTTTTTTATTGATTACGTCTAGCATGGCTTGTAAGTAATTTTGTTGTGCCGTGTACAATTGGCGTTGGGCTTCGCTCAAATCAAAGCTCGAAGACAATCCTTCTTTCAATTTGATTTGTTGTTTGTTTTCAATGCGCTCTGCCAGTGTTAAACTACTTTTGGTAGTATTTAATTGTTCTAAGCTGTATTCGTAATCACTTTTGGCTTTTTCAAATTGTAATTTTAGGCTTTGTTCCACTTGTAGCATTTGCGTTTTGGATTGTTCCAAAGCAATTTTAGCTTGTTGTGTTTTAGCCGTTCTGCCTAAACTACTAAAAATAGGAATATTTAAACTCAATCCTACATTAGTATAGTTTAACCAACGTTGGTTAGAATTGAAAAATTGGAATTGGTTCCCAAAGGCATTGTAACCAAAATTATAGGCTGCCGCTAAAGTTGGCAACGCGTTACTTTTTTCTAAAAGAACAAGTAATTTTTTGCTTTGTACTAAATTCTCTTGGATTTTATAGTCAATAGTATTTTCTACAAGGAAAGTCTCCTGTGTCAAACGTAAGTCGATATTGTTTTGTGCCAATGTGCTTAATTTGTCAGTTAAAGTCAAATCGTTTTCCATTGCAATACCTAAAACTAATTTTAGCATATTAGTAGCAATAGTTTTTTGACGTTTTACATTTTCTTGCGCACTTTTTATGGTAGCCAAGGTGATTTGGAGTTGTTCTACGTTTTCTTCCTCAATCAACCCATTTTTTAAAATTTGCGTGGTTTCGTTTAAGGTTTTTTCTAGATTGACTTTGTTTTTTTCTAAAATCGAAATGCTTTCGTTTGCTAATAATACATTTCCGTAAGCATTGATTACCATTTCACGAATTTCTTGATTGGTTTTAATTTTAGCATTTTCAGAAATTTGCAAATACACTTTTGCCGACTGCAATCCAACTAAATAAGAGCCGTTGAAAATAAGTTGGCTCAATGTAGCACTGGCTGCCATATTTTGTTTGGTTCCAAAAGCAACTTCGGCAAATTCACCCGGTTGTCCTCCAAAAAATTCAGCGGGAATTAGCGATTTTTGTAATTTAATGTTGTTTTGGTATCCTACAGCCGCGTTGATTTGTGGCAAACCAATTGTAGTGGTTTCCCATTTTTTTTCTTTGGCAGCATCGATATCTCTAGCGGCATTGATTGCACTGTAATTGTGTGTTAGTGCATATTCGATTGCCTCGTTTAAGGTATACGAATAGGATTGTTTGGTGCTTTTTTGTTGGGCGTTGATACTAACGGTAAAAGTTAGTAATGCGATTAAAAGTGTTTTTTTCATTGATATAATTATAGGTGATGTGTTGCTAAATGTTTTTCCAGTTCAATAACTCCTTTTGGTGTAGCCATAGCTCTTATGTGGTATTCTAAAGCGTCTAATTCTATTTTTCTAGATTCTTTTTCAGAACTAATATTTTCATTAATAGTAGAGATGAGCGCATAATAAAAATAGGTATAATTCTCAACATTCAAATCGGCTCGGTATAGTCCTTCCTGAATTCCTTTTACAATATTTTGTTGAAATAATGTGTTGCATTCGTTGGTGGATTTCGAGGTCAATTTTTGATAAATATCAGGATAATGTTTTTTTAATTGGTACGATGGCGAAGTCTCAATCGAATTGAACATTTCTTTGAACATTTTAATGATTTCAAAATTCTCTTCAATCGCATTGTGATTTTTGGCCACAATGGTAGCAATTGTTTTGTTAATTTCTTTTAATCCAGTTTCGGTAGTCTCTTCAATTAGGATTTCTTTATTGCAGAAATATTTGTAAATCGTTTTCTTGGAAATACACATTTCGTTAGCAATATCGTCCATAGTTACGCTTTTAAAACCTAGTTTTAAAAAGAGATGACTCGCTTTAGATATGATTTTTTCTTTCATTTCAATTTTAAATTGAGCTGCAAATATAAAACGGAAACTTTGAATACCAAAAAAGTTTCCATTGTTTTTGTATTTTTTTTAACTAAAGTTTTTTATCCTATTAACGTAACAATTTCTAAAAACTCATTATTCCTAATGGAATTGCTATATTTGGGGCTTTGTAAACAGGAATTAAACGAGTTATGCATTCTATTCAAAATTATCAGGAATTTGTTTTAGACTATTTAAAGTCGCAACATTGCGTTCATGAGCCCAAGAATTTGTATGAGCCAATACATTATATATTGAACTTAGGAGGGAAAAGAATGCGTCCGGTATTGACTTTGATGAGTGCCGAAATTTTTGATTCTGAATATACAAAAGCACTTCCTGCTGCTTTAGCCGTTGAGGTGTTTCATAACTTTTCGTTAGTTCATGACGATATTATGGACGATGCGCCTTTGCGAAGAGGAAATGTGACGGTACATGAGAAATGGAATACCAATACTGGAATCCTTTCAGGTGATGCGATGTTGATTTTGGCATACCAATATTTTGAGCAATACGAACCCGCTATCTTTAGAGATTTGGCAAAGTTATTCAGCAAAACGGCATTAGAAGTTTGCGAAGGGCAGCAATGGGATGTGGATTTTGAAACCCGCTCCGATGTGACTATTCCAGAGTACTTAAAAATGATTGAATACAAAACCGCTGTTTTGGTTGCAGCAGCTATGAAAATGGGAGCCATTGTAGCTCAAACTTCTGCTGAAAACGGAGATTTAATTTATGATTTTGGATTGAATTTAGGCTTGGCATTTCAATTACAAGACGATTATTTAGATGCCTTTGGCGACCCAGCCACTTTTGGTAAACAAGTGGGTGGCGATATCATTGAGAATAAAAAAACCTATTTGTACCTTAAAGCAATTGAATTTGCGTCAAGCGAAGAAAAAGACCAATTGTTGCAGTTATTTTCAGTATCTTTAGAAGATAATACCAGCAAAATAGAAGCAGTCAAAACTATTTTTAATGCAACTGGAGCAGCCAAAGCAACGCAACAAGCCATTCAAGACTATACCTTAAAAGCCTTGGCTACTTTAGACAAAATGAATATTAGTTTGGAGAAAAAGCAACTTTTAAAAACCTTTGGCGAAAATTTAATGAATCGAAATGTTTAAAAGCCCATGTATATAGCTCCCATAAATACTGATGCATTGCTGTCAGAAGCAGAAAAGGAAAACTTGTATTTGAAATTGATTGAACAAATAAATAAGGATTTCAATTTTGCCAATGAAGCTATAGATTTGACCTTAGATATTCAGCCAGAAGAGTTGAAAGTAGCTTTGCATGAAAAAATCTACCGATTGATTCAGTATAAATTTGCCGAATATTTGAACCTGCTTTACATTGTTGATGTCCCAGAAGAACAGGTTAAAAGTTTGGATGGTTCGGATATTTTAGAATTATCAAAACAAGTGGCGTTTTTAGTTTTGAAACGAGAATGGATGAAGGTTTGGTTTCGGAATAAATATTAAATAGAATACGTAATTTGGGTTTAACATAGTTTGTAGTAACACACCACATTCAGTTCAAAATGGATTCAAAAACACTCTTTCAAAACATACAAAACAAAGTGGCCATCTCAGAGGAAGAATTTGAAGCCTTTGCAAATTTGTTTCAGTACAGAGAGTTCAAGAAAAAAGCGATTCTGGTAGAAGAAAAATGTGCTAACGATAAGCTGTATTTTATAGAAAAAGGACTTTTGTTTTCGTACAAGACTTTAGAAAACGGGGAGCTTCAGGTGATTCAGTTTGCCAAAGAAAATCATTGGATGTCTGATTTGGTTAGTTTTTTCACTTCTTCTAAATCATTGTTTGGGATACAAGCACTGGAAAACTCTCAAGTTTGGATGATTTCTAAAACAGATTTTGAGTTAATTTGTTCTCAATATCCTAAAATGGAAACCGTTTTTAGACTCAATTTTCAATCGGCTTATGTAAACATGCTGATTCGGGTTTCTGATATTTATTCTGAAGATGCCCAGAGTAAATATTTTAATTTTTCAAAACAATTTCCCGATTTACTGCAACGGGTTCCGCAATATTTAATCGCTTCCTATTTAGGAATTTTACCTTCTTCGTTGAGTCGAATTAGAAAAAACTTCAAAGCGTAATTTATTAGCATAGGCGAATTATTTTGGGGTGTTATTGATGGTAAATTTGCATCGTTAATTTAAACAAAGAGGAACATTTTTGCCCGAATCTTTTAAAAACAGTAAAAGTGAACAGAAAATCTTTTTTAAAAATTTTAGGAATAACACCTTTTCTTTATAGTATGAAAAATATCAACGAATTGTATACCACATCACAAGCTTTTTCCAACACCGAAAAAATGCCTGTTTTGTTTTTGGGTCACGGTAGTCCTATGAATGCCATTGAAGAAAATCAATTTGTAACGGGATTTCGTAATGTTGCCAAAACATTGCCAAAACCAAATGCGATTCTTTGTGTATCGGCACATTGGTTTACCAAAGGAACTAAAGTTACCGCAATGGAAATGCCCGAAACGATTCATGATTTTGGAGGATTCCCACAAGAATTATTCAATGTGCAATATCCTGCAAAGGGGAGTCCTGAATTGGCTCAAATTACGCACGAATTATTATTGCCCACTCCAGTTGAGTTAGATGATAAATGGGGGCTTGATCACGGTGCGTGGAGTGTTATAAAACATTTGTATCCTAATGCAGATATTCCAATTATTCAGTTGAGTATTGATTATACAAAATCAGCTCAATACCATTTTGAATTGGCTCAAAAGTTACAAGCGCTTCGAAACAAAGGAATATTGATTATTGGTAGCGGTAATATTGTGCACAATTTACGTTTAGTCGATTTTGCTAATTTTGATAGAGATAATTATGGGTATGATTGGGCTATTGAGGCACGAGAAACCGTTAATAATTATTTAATTGATGGCAATTATCAGCCACTTATTGAATACGAAAAACAATCAACAGCAGTGCAAATGGCTATCCCTTCGCCAGACCATTATTTACCCTTAATTTATACGTTAGGGTTGCAACAAAAAGGAGAGAATATTTCCTTGTTTAATGATAAGTTGGTTGCAGGAAGCTTGAGCATGACCAGTTTAAAAATAGCATAAATAGACGATTTTTGCTAAAAATAAAACCGAACAAAAGGCATTAACGCATCGCTATAAATACTTTTGTCTTTGTCAAATAATAAATTGTAGCGTGCTCCGAGGGTAACATTCCCATTGCGATAACCGGCTCCAACATACAATCCTGTATTCCAATAGTTTTTGGTTACAGGATTCGGAATCATTTGGAGCTGAGTGTTGACCCTGGCTTGTTCGACCTCTAAAGAAAGTTGTGCTTTTTCTATTGGATTGAATAAACTAATAGCACTTATACCATAAACTCCTGTGGTATAATAATTTTTGGAATTGGTAAAACTTCCTAATAGTCCAGCTCCTAAACTCACGTAATCATTTACTGGATAAATTGCACTTGGTGCCAAAGTAATTTCGGTGTAGCCTGTGCCAAAATTCAATCCAAACCCACCACCAAATTGTACCTGTTTCCAAAAATCATTTTGATTGGTTTTCGCAATCGTTTGCGAATTCGAAAATGAAAAAAGAAAAAGAAATGCCATTGTAAAAAATACCTTTGGATTCAAAATGGGGTCGAAAACGATTTTTTTCATGGGTTTTTTAAATATTTTTAACAAATTTTAACGTAAAAGTAGGTAAATAATAGGATTAAATAGTTTGGTTTATTGTACTTTTGTCAACAAATTAAACAAAAAGCATATTAATCAATAATTATGGATAGGTTTTCCTTTTTAAACGCAGCTCACACCGAATTTTTTGCTCAATTATACGATCAATATATAGAAAATCCAGATAGTGTTGAACCAAGTTGGAGAAGTTTCTTTCAAGGGTTTGATTTTGGAATGGCTACTTACAATGAAGAAAATGTGGCAGACCAAATGGCACAGTATTCTTCTAATTCAGTTGCTTCAGGACAGGTCTCTGAAAAAGTATTGAAAGAATTTAATGTTATTAAATTAATTGATGGGTATAGAACTCGTGGGCATTTGTTTACAAAGACAAATCCTGTTCGTGAAAGACGAATTCACACACCCAACTTAGCTATTGAGAACTTCGGTTTGTCAGCGGCAGATTTAGATACGGTATTTGATGCGGCTAAAATTTTAGGTCATCAACCTGCTACTTTAAAAGAAATTATTAGCCGACTTGAGAATATCTATTGTCAATCAATCGGGGTGGAGTACATGTACATTCGTAAACCAGAAGTGGTGCAATGGATTCAAGACCGATTGAATGTAAATGACAATTTGCCTAGTTTTGATGTAGAACAAAAGAAAAATATCCTTGATAAATTAAATGAGGCGGTTTCGTTTGAGAACTTCTTACATACTAAGTATGTAGGTCAAAAACGTTTCTCATTAGAAGGCGGAGAAAGTATTATTCCTGCTTTAGATGCTTTAATTGAGGCGGCTGCCGAAAAAGGAGTGGAGCAATTTGTAATGGGAATGGCACACCGTGGAAGGTTGAATATTCTAGCCAATATCTTTGGTAAAGCCACTCAAGACATTTTCTCTGAATTTGACGGAAAAGACTACGATCAAGAATATTTTGACGGAGACGTTAAATACCACTTAGGATTAACTTCGGATAGAAAAACTAAATCGGGTAAGTCTATCAATATTAATTTGGCTCCAAATCCATCTCACTTAGAGACTGTTGGAGCAGTTATTGAAGGAATTACACGTGCCAAACAAGATAAATATTTCCCAGACGATTTTTCAAAAGTATTGCCTATTGCAGTTCATGGGGATGCAGCAGTAGCTGGACAAGGAATTGTGTATGAGATTGTGCAAATGGCACAGTTAGATGGCTACAAAACTGCGGGAACCATTCATTTAGTGATTAACAATCAAGTTGGTTTTACCACTAATTATTTGGATGCGCGTTCTTCTACCTATTGTACCGATGTGGCAAAAGTTACCTTGTCGCCAGTATTGCACGTCAATGCAGACGATACAGAGGCAGTTGTACATGCTATGTTATTTGCTTTAGATTATAGAATGGCCTTTGGAGGCGATGTGTTCATCGACCTTTTAGGGTATAGAAAATACGGTCATAACGAAGGGGATGAACCTCGTTTTACACAACCTGTTTTGTACAAAATCATTGCACGTCATAAAAATCCGAGAGATATTTATGCAGAAAAATTGATTGTTGACGGAATTATTGACCAAGCGTATGTAAACAAAATCGAAAGTGATTACAAAGCGAAATTGGACGAAAATTTACAAGAATCACGCAAGAAAGATTTGACTATTATCAAGCCGTTTATGCAAGATGAGTGGCAAGGATTTGTTCAAGTCTCTGATGATGTGATGTTGCAAAAAGTGGATACTACGTATGATAAGAAAAAATTAGACGGAATTTTAGCAACGATTTCCACTTTGCCATCGGATAAAAAATTCATCAATAAAATTTCTAAAATCGTAACAGATAGAAAAACGATGTACGACAACAATCTTATTGATTGGGGTACTGCTGAGGCGTTGGCTTATGGATCGTTATTGCAAGAAGGATACGACATTCGTTTATCAGGACAAGATGTAGAAAGAGGTACTTTTTCTCACCGTCATGCTGTGGTAAAAGTAGAAGATAGCGAAGAAGAAGTAATTCTTTTGAACTCGGTACAAGATAAAAAAGGGAAATTCAATGTGTTTAACTCTTTCCTTTCAGAATATGGTGTTTTAGGATTTGATTATGGTTATGCTTTGACCAATCCTAATGCGTTAACGATTTGGGAAGCACAATTTGGAGATTTCTCTAATGGTTGTCAAATTATGATTGACCAATATATTTCTTGTGGAGAAGACAAATGGAACAATCAAAATGGTATTGTAATGTTGTTGCCTCACGGGTATGAAGGACAAGGTGCTGAGCATTCTTCGGCTAGAATGGAACGTTATTTACAATTGTGTTCTCGTCATAATATGTATGTGGCTGATTGTACTACACCAGCCAACTTCTTCCACTTGATGCGAAGACAAATGAAAACGAAATTCCGCAAACCTTTGGTGGTATTTTCTCCAAAGAGTTTATTGCGTCACCCAGCTTGTGTTTCTACACAAGAGGAATTGGCTAACGGAAGTTTCCAAGAAACAATTGACGATACATCAGTAGATAAATCAAAAGTAAAAACAGTAGTTTTCTGTACAGGTAAATTCTATTATGATATATTGGCAGAAAGAGAAAAACTGGAGCGAAATGATGTCGCGTTGGTTCGTATTGAGCAATTATTCCCATTGCCAACAGAGCAATTAAAAGCGATTATTGCTACTTATCCAAATGCAGATGATTATGTTTGGGCACAAGAAGAGCCTAAAAACATGGGGGCTTACAGCTATATGTTGGTAAACTTTAATTTAGTTCCTTGGCGTTTAGCATCATTGAAAAATTACTCGGCTCCTGCAGCAGGAAGTCATACTCGAGATAGAAGACGCCATGCAGATGCCATTAGAATGGTTTTTGACAAAAATTTATTTAGATAATAACATACAACAATAAAATTACAAAAGATGATTTTAGAAATGAAAGTCCCTTCACCAGGGGAATCAATCAAAGAAGTAGAAATTGCCACTTGGTTAGTAAAAGATGGCGATTATGTAGAAAAAGACCAAGCTATTGCTGAAGTAGATTCAGATAAAGCAACTTTAGAATTACCAGCCGAAGCGAGTGGTGTGATTACACTTAAAGCCGAAGAAGGTGACGCAGTTGCGGTAGGTGCAGTAGTTTGTTTGATTGATACCGCTGCAGTAAAACCATCAGGTTCAGCTCCAGCTCCTGTGGCTGAAGCACCAAAAGCAGAAGAGAAGAAAGTAGAAGCACCAACCCGAGGCACAGCCGAATCGAGCGAAGCTAAAGCGGCTCCAGCTCCAGCAGCAACGTATGCTGCACAAGCTCCTTCGCCAGCGGCTCGTAAAATATTAGACGAAAAAAATATCCAACCTTCTGACATTGTTGGAACAGGTAAAGATGGACGTATCACTAAAGAAGATGCTGTAAATGCAGTGCCTTCAATGGGAACTCCAACAGGAGGAAGTCGTGGTGCTGAAAGAGTTAAATTGTCTATGTTGCGTCGTAAAGTAGCAGAGCGTTTAGTTGCTGCTAAAAATGATACGGCTATGTTGACTACTTTCAATGAAGTGAATATGACCCCAATTAATAACTTGCGTAACGAATACAAAGACGCATTCAAAGCGAAACACGCAGGTGTTGGTTTAGGATATATGTCATTCTTTACAAAAGCCGTTACAAGAGCATTGCAATTGTATCCAGATGTAAACTCAATGATGGATGGAGATTACAAAGTAGCGTATGATTTCTGTGATATTTCTATTGCGGTTTCTGGACCAAAAGGATTAATGGTACCAGTAGTTCGTAATGCAGAAAACTTAACGTTCCGTGGAGTTGAAGCTGAAATCAAACGTTTGGCAATTAAAGCACGTGACGGACAAATTACTGTAGATGATATGACAGGAGGAACATTTACCATTACTAATGGAGGTGTTTTTGGAAGTATGTTGTCTACGCCAATTATCAATCCGCCACAATCAGGAATTTTAGGAATGCACAACATTATTGAGCGTCCAATTGCTGTAAATGGTAAAGTGGAAATTCACCCAATGATGTATGTAGCATTATCGTATGATCACAGAATCATTGATGGACGTGAATCGGTTGGGTTCTTAGTAGCGGTAAAAGAAGCGCTTGAAAATCCAGTAGAATTGCTTTGCGATAACAATCCTAAAAAAGCATTTGAATTATAGTAGTGTCATTCTGAACTTGTTTACTTCGTCTGTTCACTTTGTTCGAGTCAGAATCTCCCTTGATATAAAATCCTAAACTCCTAAAAGAGTTTAGGATTTTTTTGTTTATTTGCCTTTCCTAAAATTATAATTATGTCATCCAATAAAAAGTCGGCCGCCATCGGATTTATTTTCATCACCATGTTAATTGATATCACCGGTTGGGGAATCATTATTCCGGTTATTCCTAAATTGATTAAAGAATTGATTCATGGTGATATTAGCGAAGCTGCAAAATATGGAGGATGGTTGACATTTGCGTATGCGATAACCCAATTTTTATTTGCGCCGTTAATAGGAAATCTTAGCGATAGATTTGGAAGAAGACCTATTATCTTAATTTCACTTTTCACTTTTTCAATGGATTATTTGTTGTTGGCTTTTGCACCAACAATTCAATGGTTATTTTTAGGAAGAATTATTGCGGGACTTACAGGAGCTAGTATTACTACGGCTTCGGCTTATATTGCCGATGTGAGTACGCCTGAGAATAGAGCCAAAAATTTCGGGATGATTGGTGCGGCATTTGGATTAGGATTTATCATCGGACCCGTTATTGGCGGTTTGTTAGGACAATACGGTTCGAGAGTCCCATTTTATGCCGCTGCAATTCTTTGTTTGTTGAACTTTTTGTATGGGTTTTTTATCTTGCCTGAATCGCTTGCAAAAGAATACAGAAGAGACTTTGATATCAAGAGAGCCAATCCCATTGGTGCATTATTGCATTTGAAAAAATACCCTCAATTAATAGGTTTAGTAATAGCTACTTTTTTATTGTATGTAGCGTCTCACGCAGTGCATAGCAACTGGAGTTTCTTTACGATGTACCAATTCAATTGGGACGAGAAAATGGTAGGAATATCGTTAGGAGTAATTGGACTCTTAGTAGGCTTGGTTCAAGGAGGTTTGATTCGTTGGGTAAACCCTAAATTAGGAAATCAAAAAAGTATTTATGTAGGAATGGCTTTGTACACTGTAGGGATGTTTTTATTTGCTACGGCTACTGAGAGTTGGATGCTATTTGTGTTTTTAATTCCGTATTGTTTAGGAGGAATTGCTGGACCTGCGATGCAGGCGGTAATCTCAGAACAAGTTCCTGCTAATGAGCAAGGTGAAATCCAGGGTACCATGTCGAGTTTGATGAGTGCATCGGCGATTATTGGACCACCGATGATGTCCACGGTATTTTATTTTTTCACTCATAATGAGGCGCCGTTTAAATTTCCAGGAGCTCCTTTTGTCTTAGGAGGTGTTTTGATGTTGTTGAGCACGATTGTAGCTTATTTATCATTTAGAAAGCGCAAATAAATTCTAAATTTCCATTCATGATTATTACCGATACCCATACCCATTTGTGTTCAGAAGAATTTGATCAAGACAGAGTCAAGATGATTCAACGCGCTATTACTGCTGGAGTTTCTCGTTTTTTTGTTCCGTCAATTGACAGTTCAGGAACGCAAAAAATGTATGATTTGGAAGCACAATTTCCAGAAAATGTAAGGTTGATGATTGGGTTGCATCCCTGTTATGTAAAAGAAAATTATTTGGAAGAAATAGCGCATGTTGAAGCCCAATTAACACTTCATACATTCTATGCTATTGGCGAAATTGGAATTGATTTGTATTGGGACAAAACCACTTTGGATATTCAAAAAATCGCTTTTCAACGCCAAATCCAATTGGCTAAACAACACGGCTTGGCTATCAATATTCATTGTCGCGATGCTTTTGACGAAGTTTTCGAAGTATTGGAACTAGAAAAATCAGCTGATTTGTTTGGGATTTTTCATTGTTTTTCGGGCAATTTGGAGCAAGCTCAAAAAGCCATTTCGTTAGGGTTAAAATTAGGAATAGGCGGAGTGGCTACTTTCAAAAATGGGAAAATAGATCAGTTTTTAAACCAGATTCCGCTCGAACATATTGTCCTTGAAACCGATTCTCCGTATTTAGCACCTGTGCCGCATCGAGGGAAGCGAAATGAAAGTAGTTTTGCTGTTTTGGTAGCCCAAAAATTAGCAGAATTGTACCAATTGCCTTTATCCGAAATAGCGAGAATTACAACCGAGAATTCTAAGGCTGTTTTTGGGATTTAATCGAGAATTTACTTTAGTTTGATATTTTTTTTGTTCTTTTGTTCCTTATAAAATTATTCCAAAATGCAAAAATTCGATGCGATTCGTCCTTTTTATGAAACCGAAGTAAATGAGGCGTTACAAAGTGTGATCCCACATCCCATGATGAAAGCTTTAATGAATTTTACTTTCCCAGAAATGGACGATGCCGTTTGGAAAGAGCAATTGAAAAAAACCCATTCTATTCGCGATTTCCAATGTAATTTCATTTATCATACGGTTTTAAAGATTTTGGAAAACAGTTCAGATGGTTTAACTACATCTGGATTTGAGCATTTGGAAAAAAATAATTCCTATTTGTTTATTTCAAATCATAGAGATATTCTTTTGGACACCACTTTATTGAATGCGGCGTTGTTTCAAAATGGTCATTTGATGACTGCTTCGGCAATTGGAGATAATTTGGTCCAAAAATCATTTATAAAAACCTTGGCGCGATTAAATCGTAATTTTTTGGTTTTAAGAGGTTTGCCACCAAGAGAAATGTTGCAAAGTTCTAAACTATTGTCTGAATACATAGGTCAGTTGTTGTTGCACGAGAACCGTTCAGTGTGGATTGCGCAACGCGAAGGAAGAACCAAAGACGGTAATGACGAAACCAATCCAGGAGTATTGAAAATGATAGGAATGGCTTCGGATGAAGCAGATGTAATGCAGTACTTCAAAAAATTAAAAATCGTTCCGGTATCTATATCCTATGAGTACGATCCAACAGACGTGTTAAAAATGCCTCAGTTATTAGCAGAAGCCAATAACGAAGTGTATGTAAAATCTAAAGACGAGGATTTGAATACGATTTTAAGCGGAGTAATGGGTCAGAAAAAACGCATTCATTTACATATTGGAAAAGTATTGGATGCTGAAATTGACCAAATTGTAGCCGAAAATGATTCGTCAAACAAACAAATTCAGGCTTTGGCACAAGAAATTGACGATTCCATATTGAGTAATTATAAGTTATGGTCTACTAATTTTATCGCTTACGATATTTTACATAAAACCAATATGTATAGCCATTTGTATACAGAGTCCGAAAAATCACTTTTTGAGCGTCGTTTAGAAATGCGAATAAGTTTGGATAATCCAATTGCTTTAGAAGGATTTTTGGCAATGTATGCTAATCCAGTGGTCAATAAATTAAAATATACTAATGCTTTCTAAAGCGAAAATACTTTTAATTTATACTGGTGGAACCATTGGTATGAAGAAAGATTTTGCAACGGGAGCGCTCAAGGCATTTAACTTTAGTAAGTTATTGCAGCGTATTCCCGAACTCAAATTACTGGATTGTGAAATCGAAACTATTTCTTTCGAAAACCCAATAGATTCCTCCAATATGAATCCAGAAAAATGGGTTCAATTGGCCACAATTATCGAAGAAAATTATACTTTATTTGATGGGTTTGTGGTGCTTCACGGTTCCGATACTATGTCGTATACCGCTTCGGCTTTGAGTTTTATGCTTGAAAATTTGGCGAAGCCAATTATCTTCACAGGTTCTCAATTACCCATAGGAGATTTACGTACCGATGCTAAAGAAAATTTAATAACAGCCATTCAAATCGCGTCATTACGCAAAGACGAACAAGCTGTTGTTAAAGAGGTTTGTTTGTACTTTGAGTACAAATTGTACCGTGCCAATAGAACTACTAAAATTAATGCCGAACATTTTAAAGCATTCACTTCACCTAATTACCCTTTTCTGATTGAATCAGGGGTACATTTAAATATGAATTCGGAATTCTTTCTACCTGTAAAAGATAGAATGCCTTTTCGAGTACATAAATCATTGGATACCAATGTTATTGTTTTGAAATTGTTTCCTGGAATTAGTGAGCAAGTGATTGATGCAGTTGTTGCTATTCCTCATCTGAAAGGAATTGTGTTGGAAACATACGGAGCGGGAAATGCGCCAACTGCCGATTGGTTTTTAAACGTATTGCAAAAGGCTATTCACAAAGGAATTCATATTATCAATGTGACACAATGTTCAGGTGGGAGCGTTAGAATGGGGCAGTATGAAACGAGCTCAGTCTTACTTGAAATAGGGGTTATCTCGGGTAAAGATATGACTACAGAAGCGGCTATTACTAAGTTGATGTTTCTTTTGGGTCAGTCTATTCCTGCGGCTGATTTTAAGAATCAATTTGAAACCGCATTGCGAGGTGAAATTCAAGAATAATTAAATTTCATTTTTCTACATCAGTTTTTTTTAAGTTATTTGCAATCCCAAAAAGAGAGGTGTCCGAGTGGTTGAAGGAGCAAGCCTGGAAAGTTTGTATATGGGTAACTGTATCGTGGGTTCGAATCCCATCCTCTCTGCAACTTATAGTATGCCTCAAGAGTTTAAAACCTTGAGGTTTTTTTGTGGAAAATATTTTTATAATTTCAGCGGTGAAAGAATCAAAGCCCATTAAAACAAGCGTTTAAATTGCAAACATTGTCCAATTTTTTATTTTTTTTGACAAATTTGCCCTGTGTGCCAGTCTTTTTAAAGGGACATATTTTTATTTTTGTAGGTTAACATATATAGGTATTATAAATCAAAACGCTTTTTATAAGCAGTTTCATAAAAATAGAGTATTCAAAAATGAAGGTAGTTGTCTTGTTTTTCTTTTGTAGTCTTGCTTTTGGGCAAAAAATACATCATCAGATGCTTTCTGCTCAAGGAGGTGTTGCAACTACTTCCAAAGGGGTTATGGTAAGTCAAACTATTGCCCAACAAGGTGTGATTGGAACTACTGCTTCTAAAAAAGTAGTTTTAAGTCAGGGATTTCAGCAAAGTAAAATCTCAAATACTGCTATTTCAACACCTGATGTAATTGAAACCTTGGTGTACCCCAATCCAGTCTTAAATGAAGTTAATTTTAAATTCTCTCAATCCGTAACTGGAAAAATTGCTATTTCCATTTTTGATATTCACGGCCGACTTTTATTATTTCAAGAAAAAGAAGCGGTAGATAATATACTCACGATAAATAATTTACTCTTGGCAGCGGGAGAATATTTCGTCAAGCTCGACGGAAACCGGTATTCCTTTTCCACCTCCATTTTAAAATCCAATTAAACATAAAAATGAAAAAAATTGTACCCCACATCCTTTTTCTCCTACTTACTTTCACTTCCTATTCTCAAGGAGTATTTTTCAATTTAGGAAAAAACTTTAGTACGCTTTCTTACAGGAACAAATCATCTTTTACAGAGGGTTTAGTAATCAACGGCGTTGGCGATGCCTATGAATTGGGTTATACTGCTCCGTTGAAATACAAAAACTACAAAGATTTAAAATACACGGGTAGTGTTACTTTGAATGATTATAATGCAATCGCAGTTTCCTCAGTAAATAGATTAGCTTATTCTACAACTTATTTGGGTGTTCAGAGTACTGTTGATTATCAATTTTATGATTCGTTTAATTTTTTCGTGAGTGCCAAAGCTGGATTGAATATGTCAACAATTCTTAGAGGAAAACAAGAGGTTGATAATTCGGTAATCAATTTAGCGCACCAAAAAGAGTTTTCAGGAGTTATTATTCAGCCTTTAATTGGAGTGTATGCCAAATATTACTTGTCTAAAACGGGTTATTTAAGTGCTGGATTAAATTTAAGTAAGAGCCTTAAACTAGGCAATAACCCAGATAACATTTCTATTAATACTACTCAAATCCTTTTTGGAGGATATTTTGATTTACTAAAAAGATAATTCCCCATGAAAAAATTATTTTACATTGTTTTATTATTAGTTTCTACTTTTGTCTTTGCACAAAATAAAGGCATTACCTATCAAGCCGTGATATATGCGCCAGGAGGTCAAAATGTTCCAGGGGCAAATTTGACTAATGTTCCTTTAAGTAATCGAACCGTTTGTTTACAGTTCAGCTTTTTGGATGCTAGTTCTGGGTTGGAATATCAAGAAGTGGTTAAAACCACCACAGATGAGTTTGGAATGGTCAATATTACTATTGGGTCAGGTACTCAAACAGGTGGTTATGCTAGTTCTTTCGGAACAATAACATGGAGTGCCGCTGCTGACAAATCATTAAAAGTAGCTTTAGATGCGACTGGTCTTTGCAATCAGTTTGATGAATTATCGACAGAAAAATTGGATGCAGTACCCTTTGCAAATTCAGCGATTACCGCGGGTAATGTAACGGGAGTTGTAGCTATAGCTAACGGAGGTACGGGAGCAACTACAGCTTTGGGAGCGCGTACTAATTTAGGATTAGGGAATGTAGATAATACCTCTGATTTAAATAAACCGATGTCTACCGCTACTAAAACGTATGTAGACAGTCAGTTTACAAGTTCAACGGTTCCTGACGCAACAACAACTAGTAAAGGAAAAATTCAATTAGCAGGTGATTTAGCAGGAACAGCTGGTGCTCCAACAGTACCGGGATTGGCTTTAAAAGCCAATAGTTCAGATGTAACTACTTCTTTAGCAACCAAAGAAAACACGGCTAATAAAAGTACGGATGCCACTTTAGCTTCGAATTCAGATGTAAAATTTCCAACAGAGAAGGCGGTAAAAACATACGTAGATACTCAGGTTGCCGGAGCCACCATTGCGGATGCGTCTTCTTCAAACAAAGGAAAAATTCAATTAGCAGGGGATTTAGCAGGAACAGCTGCTGCACCAACAGTTCCAGGTTTAGCGTTAAAAGCCAATAGTTCTGATGTGACTACCTCTTTGGCAACCAAAGAAAACACGGCTAATAAAAGTACAGATGCGACTTTAGCTTCAAATTCAGATGTAAAATTTCCAACAGAGAAAGCGGTAAAAACCTATGTAGATACCCAAGTTGCCGGAGCTACCATTGCAGATGCTTCTTCTTCAAACAAAGGAAAAATTCAATTGGCAGGTGATTTAGCAGGAACGGCTGCTGCTCCAACAGTACCAGGTTTAGCTTTAAAAGCAAATACTACCGATTTAACAACAGAGATAAATAGAGCCACTGTTGCAGAAGGGACTTTAACAACAAATGTGACTGCAAACGCAACAGCTATTGCAGCAGAGACTACAAGAGCAACAGCAGCAGAGACTACGTTGACAACGAATTTAGCTTCTGAAGTAACTAGAGCTACTGGAGTCGAGTCTACTTTAACAACAAATGTAACTGCAAATGCAACAGCTATTGCAGCAGAGACTACAAGAGCAACAGCAGTAGAGACTACGTTGACAACGAATTTAGCTTCTGAAGTAACCAGAGCTACTGGAGCCGAGTCTACTTTAACAACAAATGTAACTGCAAATGCAACAGCTATTACAGCTGAAACTACAAGAGCTACAGCAGCAGAGGCATTGAAAGCACCATTAGCCTCACCAACATTTACAGGAACAGTTTCAGGAATTACGAAATCAATGGTTGGTTTGTCCAATGTTGACAATACTACAGATGCGAATAAACCGATTTCAACTGATACACAAACAGCATTGGATTTGAAAGCACCATTAGCCTCACCAACATTTACAGGAACGGTTTCAGGAATTACTAAAACTATGGTAGGTTTAGGTAATGTTGATAATACTTCAGATGCAAACAAACCAGTTTCAACGGCTACCCAAACTGCTTTGGATTTGAAAGAGAATTTAGCCAATAAAAGTACTGATATTGCTGCTGATGCTGCCTCAACCACCAAATATCCTTCGGTAAAATTGATTAAAGATTATGTTGATGCATTAAATGCAGCGGCTGGTGTTGCTGACGGTTCTATTACTTCGGCTAAAATTAAAGATGGCGACATTATAAATGCTGATGTGGCTGCGAATGCTGCTATTGCGTATTCAAAATTAAATGTAGCTAATTCAATTGTGGCTGCAGATATTACTACAGATGCTGTTACTTCTGTAAAAATTAAAGATGGAGAAATTGTAAATGCTGATGTAAGTGTAACCGCGGCGATTGCTGATACCAAGTTGGCAACTATTGCAACTTCAGGAAAAGTAAGTAATTCAGCAACTACCGCAACCGATGCCAACACGGCTTCATCTATAGTAGCTCGTGATGCGAATGGAGATTTTACTGCAGGAACTATTACTGCTGACTTAAGTGGTAATGCGGCTACCGTAACAAATGGTGTTTATACTACTGATAAAATTAGTGCGTTGTCAGCGACGACTTCGGCAGAATTGAAAGGAGTAATTTCAGATGAAACAGGTTCAGGAGCCTTGGTTTTTGCAACATCGCCAACATTAGTTACACCAACATTGGGTGTTGCTTCAGCAACAAGTATTAATGGATTGACTCCAACAGCACTAACCACTGGATTTACTATTGCAGGTGGTAGCACTACATCCAAAACATTGACAGTTTCTGGTGATGCAACCGTGAGTGGTACAACAAGTGGAACCAATACAGGAGACCAAACTATTACCTTAACAGGTGATGTGACAGGTACAGGAACAGGAAGTTTTGCGGCTACTATTGGCACCGGCAAAGTAACGACGGCTACTATTGCTGCTGATGCAGTTACATCAGCAAAAATTAAGGATGGAGAAATTGCAGTAGGTGATTTGGCAGACAATGCTGTTGAAACAGCCAAGATTAAAAATGCTAATGTAACTGATGCTAAACTAGCTACAGGAATAGATGCCACCAAGTTAGCCGATGGTTCTGTTACTAATACAGAATTACAATATATAGGTACATTAACATCTGATGCACAAGCACAAATCGACGCATTAAGTACCTCTGGTTCTTCTAGTACTATAGCAATTAACGCTATCAATACTTTAGCTGCTGGTAAAATTTACTTAGGGAACGCTTCTAATGAAGCAACAGAAGTAACTCCAACGGGAGATGTAACTATTACCAATGCAGGAGTTACAACTATCGGTGCTAGCAAAGTAGTAACTGGTATGATTGCAGATGGGACAATAGTTGTTGGAGACTTAGCAGATGCTGCAGTTGAAACAGCTAAAATAAAAGATGCAAACATCACCTATGCAAAAATCCAAAATGTAAGCGCCACCGATAAAGTATTAGGTCGCGTTTCAACAGGGGCAGGTGTGGTTGAAGAAATTGCTACAACAGGTTCTGGTAATGTGGTGAGAGCGACTTCGCCAACATTAGTTACACCTGCATTAGGAACTCCTTCAGCAGTAGTTTTAACCAATGCTACTGGTTTGCCTTTGACTACAGGGGTAACTGGAACTTTGCCTGTGGCTAATGGAGGAACAGGAGTTACAAATATTGCAGCAAATTCGGTTATATTAGGCAATGGAACTAGCGCTATTCAAACAGTTGCTCCTGGAACTTCAGGAAATATATTGACTTCTGATGGAACTACTTGGCAATCAACAGCACCCACTGCAGGAGCTATGACTGGTACGGCAACAGCAGGTCAAGTGTCTTATTTTACAGGAACGAGTACCACTGCGGGGTCTTCAAAATTCCTTTGGGACAATACAAATAGTTTATTTAAAGTAGGACCAGGATATGACCCTAGCAATGCTGAATCTGGATTTTATGGTTCAGGGGGTAATTATACCTATCCTACTAATCCAGTAGTAGGAATATATGGAACTACAGCTTCGGCTACTGAAAATACTTTGTTGCGATTAAAAAGAGCACACAATCAAGGGACATCTTACCAAGCTGTTGCTGATTTTGTGATGTCAGGCGCAAGAACAAAATTAAATATTCGTTTGAACAATGCAGGAGATAATGATTTTGTAGACGCTTTAACATTGACAAATACTGCCAATGGAACAGCCCCATTAGTAGGTATTAATAAAACCAATCCTACAGCTACATTAGATGTAGCAGGTACGGCGGCAGTATCTGGTAATACTACCGTTGGAGGAACATTAGGTGTTACTGGTACAGTAACTTTAGACAATTTACCCGCTTCGAAAGCGGTATTTACTGATGCTTCGAAAGTCTTGACTTCAACAGGAATTTTAGGATTAGATCAAGGAGGATTAGGATTGTCAAGTATTGCTGCAGGAAGAATTCCTTTTGGTAATTCTTCTACAGCATTGAACACCTCTTCTAAATTTTTATTTGACAATACCAATAGTTTGTTTAAAGTAGGGCCAGGATATGATCCTACTAATGCCGAAGCTGGATTTTATGGTTCTGGGGGTACATATACTTATGATTCAAGTCCTGTATTAGGAGTGTATGGAAGTCCTGCTAATGCAACAGAAAGCACCCTTTTACGATTAAAAAGAGTACACAATCAAGGAACATCTTATCAAGCTGTTGCTGATTTTGTGATGTCAGGCGCAAGAACTAAAATGACTATTCGATTGAATAATGAAGGAGATAACGATTATGTGAATGCGTTAACCTTAACTAATAGTGTGGGAAGTTCTTTACCACTTGTGGGAATTAATAAGCTTTCGCCAACAGCTACATTAGACGTAGTAGGGACTGCTGCAGTATCTGGAAACACTACCATTGGAGGAACATTAGGTGTAACAGGAATTTTGACATCATCTGCGGGAATTTCAGGAACACAATTAACTTCTACGGTAGCAACAGGAACAGCACCATTAGTAGTAACCTCAACTACACCTGTGGCAAATTTAAATATTGGAGGAAATGCAGCAACGGTAACAACTAATGCGAATTTGACAGGAGACGTAACAAGTTCTGGTAATGCCACAACAGTTGGTAAAATTAATGGAACATCATTAGCGGGATTGGCAACAGGGATTTTAAAAAACACTACTACTACTGGAGTACCTAGCATTGCAGTTGCGGCTGATTTTCCAACTTTAAATCAAAATACAACAGGTAACGCAGCAACGGTAACTACAAATGCTAACTTAACGGGACCAATCACCAGTGTGGGTAATGCGACATCGGTAGCTTCTCAAACAGGAACAGGAAGTAAATTTGTAATGGATACTTCACCAACTTTAGTAACACCAACCTTGGGCGTTGCAACTGCAACAAGTGTAGGTTTTTCTGGTGCTACTTCGGGAACGGCAACTCTTGCTGCACCAGCAGTTGCAGGAACAACAACAATTACATTGCCATCAGCAACAGGAACCTTGGCTACATTAGCAGGTACAGAAACCTTTACAAATAAGACGTTAACCAGTCCCACTTTGACTTCGCCTGTATTAGGAACTCCTGCTTCAGGGACATTGACTAATGCTACAGGATTGCCTATATCTACAGGGGTAAGTGGATTAGGAACAGGAGTAGCTACAGTTTTGGCCACACCATCTAGTGCCAATCTACTTGCTGCAATGACAGATGAAACAGGAACTGGCTCTTTGGTTTTCGCTACTTCGCCAACATTAGTTACACCAATTATAGGTGTAGCCACAGGAACAAGTTTAAGCGTATCAGGACAGTTGACTTCTACGGTAGCCACAGGAACAGCACCATTAGTAGTAACTTCTACTACACCAGTAACTAATCTAAGTATTGGAGGTAATGCAGCTACGGCAACAAAACTGGCGGCAACCAAAAATATTAATGGCGTAGCATTTGACGGTAGTGCCGATATTACCGTTACAGCTGCGGCAGGAACTTTAACAGGAACAACATTAGCATCTAATGTGGTTAGTTCAAGTTTAACGAGTGTAGGTACTATAGCAACAGGTACTTGGAATGGTACTACTATTGCAATTGCGAATGGAGGAACAGGTCAAACTACTAAATCAACTGCATTTGATGCGCTTTCGCCAATGACAACAGCAGGAGATATTATTTATGGAGGAACAAGTGGAACAGGAACACGTTTAGGCATTGGTTCAACAGGTCAGGTATTAACCGTTTCGGCAAGTGGTGCGCCAGTTTGGTCATCTGGATCTTCTGTTATTTCAGTTAAAACAGCAAGTTATACTTTAACAACTTCTGACAAATACATTATTATGGGAACATCGGCGGCTACAGGTCAAACGTTTACATTGCCTACAGCTACTGGAAATTCTGGCAAAGAGTTTATTATTAAAAATGTAAGCGCTTATAGTGTAACTGTTGCCACCACAGGATCCCAAGTTATTATTGTAGATAATGCCAACGCAAGTGCTACATCGGTTACTTTAGGGATTGATGCGTCAAATAACTGGATTAAGGTTATTACAGACGGAACTAGTTGGTATGCCTTTAGAGCTTTATTCTAAAAATAATAATTTTTATAATTATGAAAAAATCGGTAGTCATTTTATTTTTGTGTTTCGTTTTTCTAAGTGGGAAAGCCCAAACTGGTATTGGGACTACTACGCCAGATTCGTCTGCAAAACTAGAGGTTAGTTCGACTACTAAAGGAATTTTAATTCCTAGGATGACAAGTGTACAAAAAGCTGCAATTGTATCTCCAGCCAATGGATTATTTGTATATCAAACGGATGGTGTGTCAGGATTTTATGTAAATACTGGAACTTCAGCCTCTCCAATTTGGCAAAGAATAAATACCGATTGGACAAAATCGGGAACCGATATTAGTTATTCAACAGGGAATGTATCTACTACAGGAAGTTTAACAGGAGGTAATTCAGCTACATCAACCTTAGCTGGTTTTTCTGCCAATATGAATACACAAACAGGAACCACATATACTTTAGCTACAACTGATAATGGTAAAATCATCACTATTAATAATGCTAGTCCTATTACTTTAACAGTTCCATCGTTATTTGCCGGTTTTAATTGTATGATTATTCAGTTGGGAGCAGGACAAATTACTCTCTCTGGATCGGGAACAACCATTACTAATAGGAGTGGATTTACAAAATCAGGTGGAGCCAATGCAATAGTCACTTTAATTGCTATAAGTAATACTTCATATATTTCGGGTGGAGATATGTCTAATTAATGAAAAAGATTATCGTCATAGTCGTCGTATTATTATTTGCTGAAAATACATTTTCACAAATAATGGCATCCAGTTATCAAGCGGCAAATCATGTTCAAAATTTTATAACTGGAGGAATGACGGTACGGTATGAAATTGGAGAAAATAATTCCTATTCTGGGGGATCTACTCTAACGGATTTAATGGGTACTGCTAACGCTACGGCTTACAATACACCGTCTTATGTATCAATAGGGACTCGATATCTGAATTTATCGAGTAGCTCTTCCAATTATATTCTTACAGGTAATATTGGTTCAACCAATAATCAATCGGTTTTTATGTGGATCTACCCCACCGGTGATGGTGTGATATTATCTGAATTAGGACAAGCATCTATTAATACTTCGTATCATGATTCCAATATAGAAATGGTTTCGGGGACTTTAAAGTTCTCTATTTGGAACACCCCAACAATCACTTCATCTGTTGCTACAGCACTGAACAAGTGGCATTATATTGGATTAACCTATGATGGGACTACTTTGATAGCTTATGTAAATGGTGTACAGGCTGGTTCTATTAATTCCGCCAGAACACCACCTACAAATTTATATTATGGTATAGGAGCATTAAGTGGTACTAATATGGGGAACGGCGGATATGGTAATTTTAGATTTAGTGCCTTTCATTACTACAAAAGAGCGTTATCCTCTAATGAAGTGAAATTGAATTATGAAGCTAAAAAAGCAAAATTTGTTGACCCTGTAATTTTTTCTCAAACGTTTACTAGTGGTGTAGCACCTGGATCAACAATTGAAACTGCTTTTAATACATTTAGGGCTACTTTAACTGGATCATACACAACTTTTAAAATTTACAGTAATCTAGACACTACTGGAATTACAGTAACGGATGCTACTTTAGTTCCTCAGATTGCAGATGCGCTTAGAACAGCAACTATAGGTTCTTGGACAATTGGATCAAATACTTGGAAAGTAGATTTGAATTGTGGTACTCCATCAATAGGGGGAGCTTCGGTAATTTTTACAAATAGTGTAAATGGTTGTTCTTGTGGTACGGGTACGATATACACTATAAGACCTCATATAAACAATTATAATTGGGGAGGCATAGGTGGAGAATGTAGCCAGCCTACCCAAACATTAACTTTAGTGTTCTATTAAAACTTTATAATGAAGCAAAGATTAATATTATTTATAGTCCTTTTTACTTCGGTATTTTTGAAAGCCCAAACAGGCATTGGGACAACGACTCCTGTAAATAAATTTCAAGTAGAGACTGCTTTAGCTGAACCTGCTTCTTCTGGTTTAGCAGCTAATGGTAATTTACGTTTGAGTGGTAGTACAGGGAGTCATGTGTTGGATTTTGGTTTAAGTAGCGCAGCCACTTATTCTTGGATTCAGGCGAGATCAAAGTCAAATTATGCGACCAATTATATTTTGTCATTAAATCCTAATGGTGGCAATGTAGGTATTGGAACCATATCTCCCACAGCTAAATTAAATTTAGTGGGTGGTGGATTTCGTATAGCTACGGGATTTGGAAATGCTACAACACGGCCAGCTATAAATACGAGTGCTGTTGGTAATTATGAAATCAGAGCAGTGGGTGGTGCTACACAAAACGATGCCACAGATGATGGTTTTTTACGCCTTTCGGCTGGTGGTGGAGGTAATGCTAGTGGGCAGTCTTCCATTGAAATTTCGGGCTATTCGACTATTCCAGATATGAATAACAACATCGTTTTTAGAACTACTGGTACAGAAAGAGTAAGAATAGATAATGCTGGGAATACTTCTACTACGGGTTCCTTATCGGGGAATGGTACTACTAGTACATTAGCTAATTTTAGTTCGGTAATGAATGATCAAACAGGAACCACTTATACTTTAGCTAACACAGATAACGGCAAGATAGTTACTTTAAATAGTGCTAGTGCTGTTACAGTCACAGTACCTTCATTGTCTGTTGGGTTCAACTGTATGATAGTTCAAAAAGGTTCTGGGCAGGTTACATTGTCAGCATCAGGTGTAACTATTTCCAATAGATATAGTTTTACTAAAACAGCGGGGCAATATTCTATTTTAACCTTGGTTTGTATTGCATCAGGAGTTTATATTTCATCGGGTGATATGACAAATTAATTGTGCCATGAAGAAACTATTAGCATATTGTTTTGTTTTCTGCTGTTTACAAATAAACGCGCAAATGTTAACGCCGTATCATCCTATTCAATCGCAACCTAAAGTTAAATTTGATTATTGGGTGTATAGTACAAGTGCAGGATCGGGGTCTACTAGTCAGTATCCTGTTGTAGCTGCGAGTAAGGCTGATATGGACAATATTTTTAATAGTAATAATTCCAATACTACGTTGTATCAATCAGGTAGAACCAATTCTGCTAGAATCCTTGATTGGCAATCTACCCCTGAATTGTCTGCAATTGGGATTAATTTGCCTAATGGCGGAACTTATTTTGCAATTAAAATACAAGGAACTTTCATTCCACAAGAAACAGGAACCTATACGTTTACATTGGAATCTGATGATTCGAGTGATCTTCTTATAGAAGGAGCATCAATTATTGGAACCTATTCTGGTCAAGCCGTTCCGACATTGGGTACACACACAGGCACCATAAGTTTAGTTGCAGGTAAGCCTTATTCTTTTGTCGCTCGAATGCAACAAGGAGGAGGAGGATTTGGTATGCGATTGTATTGGAGATCACCTGCACAAAATTCAGCTCCAAGTACTTATACAAGTGTGCTTCCTGCTAATACTTATTTTCAAAGTTGGAAACAAAATTTACAAGAATTGGTTTCCAGCCCCGATATGGATGGCAGTACTGCTGCAAAAGCAGCTCCTAGCGCCAAATACATTCAAACAGCTTTTAATAATTATACCGATGGGGTATATTGGATTAATCTACCCTATGTAGGACCGACACAAGTATATTGTTTATTGAATAGTGCCGTAGATGGTGGAGGATGGATGATGATGATGAAAGCTACTAGAGGAACCACCTTCCCTTATTCAAGTACCCATTGGACCACTCTGACAACATTAAATCCAGCTAATGCAAACCGTAATGATGGAGATGCAAAATTTGACACTATGAATTATTTTTATGCAAAAGATATTATGGCTTTATGGCCTGATATTAGTTGGAATGCTAACTCAAGTACCACAGGGGGAAGCGTTAATACGAATGGATCTTATGGTGTTTGGTGTTGGTTGCAGAATAATTTTAACAACGGAAACAGAATTATACCTATTAATTTTTTTAATAGTGCAAGTAAATTATTTTTTGGAGACGCAAAATCTTTTTCGGGTTGGAATGGAGGAGTTTTTAGTTCGCAATCGTCAGTAAGATTTTACGGATTTAATTATACAAATGCTTCCAATGCTCAAGCACGATGGGGGTTTGCTTGGAATGAAAATGCACCACTAGCTTTATATCCCAATGGAGATGAGGGTTCTAATGATGTTTCTGGAGGTATTGGATTAAATTATGGGAGTTATTCTGCCGGGGATTATATTGCTTGTTGTCAAGATAATACAGGTATTAATAGAACGGCTAGAGTAGAAATTTATATACGATGATATGAGACATATATATGTAGTACTATTGTTTTTTAGTTACATTTCTAATGCCCAAACAGGCATTGGGACTACTACGCCCAATGCTTCGGCAAAACTAGAAGTAGCAGCAACTAATAAAGGATTTTTGCCACCGCGCATTGTATTAACGGCTGCTACAGATGCAACTACCATACCTTCTCCAGCGACTGGTTTATTGATTTATAATACAGCTACAGCAGGGAGTACACCAAACAATGTGGTGCCAGGTTATTATTATTGGAACGGAACTAGTTGGATTCAAATTGCCAATGGACTACTCATTGATTCTAGTAAATCAGCCAGTTTCACATTAGCTGCAACGGATAATAATAAAATCTTTTTTATCAACGCGTCCTCAACAGTTACGGTAACGGTTTCTAATATACTACCCATTGGGTTTTCTTGTCAGTTTATTCAAGTAGGTAGTGGAATGGTTACTTTATTAGGTTCAGGAGTAACATTAAATTCAGCTAACGGATTAAGTTCGCGAATTGTCAATAGTGCCATTGGATTAGTACTGAATAGCACTACGGTAGGTTATGTATACGGAGATACCATCTACTAATGTCAAGAATAGTAACCATAGTATGTCTTTTTTGGGTTGTATTGTGTTCAAATGCGCAAACACCATTTCCTAATTTGGCTATTAGAAAACCAGTTATTTCTAATACCTATTCTTTTTCGTATTCGGGAGGTATTCAAAAATTTATTGTTCCCAATAGAGTTACATCTATTCAAGTAAATGCAATCGGTGCTAAGGGTGGTACAGGTGGAGGAGGTCAGCCAGGTGGTGCTGGAGCCAATATCACTTCTACAATAAATGTTACACCTGGTCAAGCAGTATATGTCGTTGTGGGTGGTTTCCCAGGACAATCAGCAACAGCTAAATATGGTTTTGCAGGCAATGGAGGTGCTGCGAATGGCGCTTCAGCCTATGGTGCCGCTGGTGGAGGATTGTCGGGCGTGTTTAACTCCATAACACCTTCAACTGCTACTGCGTTAGTTGTTGCTGGTGGCGGTGGTGGTGGAGCAGGAACAGGAGGGACTACGGGATATAACGGTGGAGCAGCACTAAATGCATCTAGTGGTACGGCTAGTAATGGTCAAGGATCCACATCGTATCTTACTAGTGGTAGGTATCAATATGGATATGGTGCTTCAACAACAACAGCTGGTGCAGGCGGATTTGCATTTGATAATTCGCCCACTCAAAATGGTACTGACGGTAATGATATTTATGGTGGAACAGGCGGTATTGGTACAATATGGCAAGGTGCTGGAGGTGGTGGTGCTGGATTTTATGCTGGAGGTGGTGGAGCCGGAGGAGGAAGTGCAAATGGAGGTGGCGGCGGTGGTTCTTCAAAATCAATAACGGGTATCAGCTCATTTGGAACGGCAAATACTACTGGAGATGGGAGTGTAACGATTACCTGCTTTAATAATTCAGGTTTGGTTTTGCATTTAGATGCAGGTAACACTGCAAGTTATAGTGGTTCGGGAACCACTTGGAATGATTTATCAGGGAATGGCTCTAATGTTACTTTAAATAACACAACATATAATTCTGCCAACGGAGGATTCCTAGTATTTAATAATTCTACAAGTTACGCCGATTTTATTGCAAACATTGGTAGTACAAATGTGGTTACTGTTGAGATGTGGGTAAAGCCCATTTCACTATTGGGTAGTGGAGGTACTGGCGCCATGTTCTTTGGGTTTAATTACTATGACGTTTGGACAAGTGGAGGCAATATAGGGTACAATACGTCAACAGGGGATCAATATGGTATTGGGAGTACACAAGTAGATTATCTCGGAATTGTTGGCGGTTGGAGACATTTAGTTTTTGTAATGAATGCGAGTTCAAAAACAAATAATAAAATTTATGTGAATGGGGAAAACCAAACCATGTCGTATGTATCGGGGACTTTTAGTGCGGCTAATGCCAACTTTAATTCAGGTGCAGGTAGAATATCGGGATGGAGAGGCGATACAAATTGGAAGATGAATATGAATTTGGCCAATTTCAAAGTGTATAATAGAGAATTATCCCAACAAGAAATTACTAACAATTTTAATACGTTTCGAACTAGATTTTATGCAGAGAATGATGGTTTAAGTCCGAGTACAGCTTCTACAAGTGCCTATCAGATCAAGCAAGATTATCCTGGTTCAACAGATGGTTTTTATTGGATAAAAAATTCTAATATCAATGGAGGTACTCCATTTAAAATATATGCTGATATGACTACTGATGGTGGTGGTTGGACCTTGATTTTGAAAAATTCTGATTATTCGACTTGGACGTATGCTAATTCAATCGCACTCAATACAGCCATTCCATATACTACAAATGCTCAAATAACAAGCACTTCTAGTGCCAATTATTCGATTATCGGTTGGGCCGATTATATTAAACGAAGCGCTAGTGGTTTTCAGTACATGATTGATGCAGGAAGCAGAAATAGTTATGGAGGAATATGGACGGCTAATGCGGCGTATAGTTTTGTGAGTACCAGTAATGCACAAACTAATGTAACTTTGAATACGAAATTTGGTACCTGGAACTATGTTGGGAGTAATAATGGTATGGCACAACGAATGCCTTGGCGAAGTACAACGGTAGGCGCAGGTGCAGGATTTTTAACCCTTTCTGACGGAACAGGTAACTGGTGGGGGACTTTAATCTCAAATAATAGTTATTACTCGCCAGCACCATGGATATCGGATGCAGGAGGTGGAACATCTAATCCAAATCCAGGAATTATTTGGTATTGGGTACGATAAAAAACAAATGGTATGAAAAAGCTTTTTTTGATTTTAGTAATTTTGATTTTAGGGCAAGTACAAGCCCAAACAGGAATTGGCACCACAACTCCAGATGCTTCGGCAAAGTTGGAAGTGAGTGCGACTAATAAAGGATTTTTGCCGCCACGTGTAGCATTAACCGCAACTAATGCCGCATCACCCATTACCAATCCAGCCAACGGTTTAATGGTATTCAATACCGTTACGGCAGGAACGAATCCCTATCAAGTAGTGCCGGGCTATTATTACTGGGATGGTACCAGTCAAAAATGGGTAAGTTTGTCTACCACTGTAGGGAATGTTCAAAATCAGGCTATATTTAGATCTACAGCTAATACTGCTGCAAGTGGTGTGGTGTCTACGTGGAATTCTAGATTTAACAATATCGCGGCAGGCGATTTAACGGTAAGTGCTACTACTACTTTTGCGCTCTCTAATGGAATTTATAAAATTCAATGGGGTTTGCCTCATCAACAAACTAATACATATAATAGTATGCAATTGCAAGAAAATATTTCGGGCAGCTGGAATCCATTCTTAAGTGATTCTTATTTAGCTACTGTTGCCAATGGAGGAAATACCGATTGGGGAGGAACCTCTTTCATGACGGATATTGTGGATTGTTCTTCTAATACTAGAACATTTAGACTATTAAATAGTGATGGTTCTCGATCACTTTATTATGGTGCTTCATTTATTATCACCAAATTAAATCCCTCAATCACAACTTCTACTACTGCGGACAATTTAGGAAATCATACGGCTACGCAAAATATCACAGCAAGTGGATTTTCCCTTTTAAACACAAGTAATATTGGCATTGGTACAAGCAGTCCTGCGGTTCCTTTGCATATAGAAAATGGGAATTTCTTAGGCTCGGGTAATCCAAGCAGCGCAACAGTTCCTGCTATTTATGTGTATAATAACAATACTAGTTCAAGTACTGCCAATGCGATGGTAACAGTAAGAACCAATGGTACCAATAGTGGGAATCCATTTTATTCCTTGGATGTCAATGGAAAATATGGTTATAGCATAGGCTTGGATAATGCCAATACACAGTTTGTAATTAATTCCTCATGGGATTTTAATTCTGCTGCCGCGAATAAGCAAATAATTATGAATCGAACGGGTGCTAGTCGTGTAATTGTGCCCAATTCTTCAGGAGGTTATTTAAGTGATTGGCCTAGTGGATGGGGTGGTGGATTGTCTACTTATGATTTTTGTGCGGGAGGTATTTATTATAATGTACTATTACAGCGTTCAGATAAAAGGTTAAAGGAAAATATTGTACCTATTCCTAACAGCGATTTTGAAAAATTACTCCTGTTGAATCCTGTGAATTATTATTGGAAGGACAGAAAAACCGAGACGCATTTGCAATATGGATTAATTGCTCAGGAAGTAGAAACTGTTTTTCCAGAATTGGTGGGTACAGCAACAGATAGCATGCAAACCAAATCAGTGAACTATCAGGCTTTGCACGCACTTAGTTTAAAATCCATTCAAATCCTAAATGAAAAAATAGAATTGCAAAGGCAGGAGTTGGAAGTATTAAAACAAGAGTTGGAAGCGATAAAAAGAAGAAGATTTAAAAAATAATAATGAAAAAAGTACTCTTACTATTGGTGTTAAGTTGTGGAATATTGGTTCAAGCCCAAACGGGTATTGGTACCACAACCCCAGATGCTTCGGCAAAATTAGATGTATCATCTACCAATAAAGGTTTCTTGCCTCCAAGGGTAACATTGACCAGTGCCACCGATACCTCCACTATTCCAAGTGCTGCCGAAGGATTATTGGTGTATAATAAAGGTTCGGTAGGGTTGCAAGCAGGGTATTATTATTGGAATGGTGCTAATTGGGCAACGATTGCAACGGCAACTTCTGCGGGGAATGGTGTTACTGCAATGGATATGGTAAAATTGTATTCTAAAGCATATTCTACAGCATCTGGAGATATAGCTAATGCTAATGGGTATTCATTTACGGTGCCTGTTTCTGGAAGATATGTATTTGATTTTTCTTCTTCTGGATATGCTAGTGGAGCTACGGCAACAATGACTTTTAAGGTGAGACAAGGCACAACTGATATTGGAACAGATTCACAAACGGGGTTAAATAATACGGTACATGTTGAGTATAATGGGAAGGTTGAAGTGAATCTACAATCAGGAATTACCTATAATGTGTATGTAGTAACTACGGGTATAAGAGATCCAGGGGATTACGATAGGGTGTATTACAAAATGGTAGCGGGCAATTTACCTGTAACAGGACAAACGGTGGAGTACGGTATTGCTAGATACACAGGAGCAGATACTGGTTCTTTGAGTGCAACGTCAATTGTGACTTTTGATGCTACTGCTTCAGGAAATTTAGCTTGGAGTGGGAATAAATTTACCTTAAAAGCGAATAAAACCTATGAATTAGAATCAAGTTTAGCCATTTATTTAAGTTCGGCTGGGACGGCAGGTAGATTCCAAATTTATGATTATACTAATGCTGCTCCTTTGGCTCAAGGCTTATTTATGTCGATGAATGGTGGTGGAACCTATAATCCTAGTGCCAATTCACCTATGAAAGCAATTATAACGCCTGCGTCTGATATTCAAGTTGGGATTCGATTATTAGATTATTACGGAGGATCTGTAGGACCAGGTATTATTGGTAGTACTTCCTTCATTGGGACGAGTGCCGCTGCTAATGCTTCTTATTTTTTGGTAACACAAATTGGCTCCTCAGCCATAGTAAATCCATGGGTATTGAGTGGTAATGATGCGTATAATACAACGGGGAAAGTAGGTATTGGCACTAATGCACCATCATATACATTAGACGTAAATGGAACAGCTAAATTAACCACTACACCTTCCATCACTACAGCAACTAGTGTTTTGGTAAAAGACCCTTCTACTTCTCAAATAAGTGAACAGCCTATTTCTTTTGTAACTGGTGTTGCAAAATTTATTTTGAATACTACATCTGCATCAGTTTCTGCAGGATCTGCCATTCCATTAAATACAACTAGAGTTAATACAATCTCGAATTATGTTTCATTGAATACCAGTACAGGATTAATTACCTTACAACCTGGCACTTATGAATTAAATGGGTCTTCTGGCGGACTAAATGGAACAGGAAGTACTGGAGATGTGAGAGTTTATACTATGTTTTATATGGGTAGTGCTTATGTAGGAACAGGTGGTGTTTCTGAATCTGGACCCGCTGGTAATTGGAATGGTATGCCACAAAATGAAGCCAATCATATAGTAACAGTTCCTTCAGGTCAAACGGCACAAATTTATTTTAAAGTGCTCATGTCAGCAAATGTAGCGTCTTTGTCTGGCTTCGGTGATTTTGGAGATAATGGGGATGCAGGTAGGGCATGGGTTGTGGTTAGAAAATATAATTAAATTATTATGAAGTATTTACTTTCAGTTTTTATCTGTTTAATTTCTATTGGGTTGTTTGCCCAAACGGGTATTGGAACTACAACGCCTAATGCATCCGCAAAGTTAGATGTGTATGCTACTAATAAAGGGTTTTTGCCTCCAAGGGTAACCTTAACTAGTTCAACAGATGCAAGTACCATAGCGAGTCCTGCAACGGGACTTTTAGTTTACAATACTGGAACTAATGCCGGACTGCGAGCAGGTTATTATTATTGGAATGGTACCGATTGGACAACCATTGCTACTCCAACAAGTGCTGAAACAGTGGATTATGTATCTACTTCTTTGAGTTCAAATATTGCTGGAGTAGGTAGTAATACTGATATCAAATTACAACAATTAAATGGGGGAAATATTCCTTATAACACAGCAACAGGAGTGTATACTTTATCTGCAAACAAAACATATATTTTACAGGCTCAATTAAGGGTTTCAAATGCATCTATTTCAGGTGCATATTTGGCTTACACTTGGGTAGATGCTAATTCTAATGTTGAGTTAATTACAAATTCTGAAGCTTTAAGTAGTTCTAATACTTCAGGTGCAACATTTGGATCAAAAGATATAGTTCAAATAATTTATACTCCAACATCAAATCAAACTGTTAAGTTAAGATCAATTACTGCAAGCGGAACTCAAACAATATGGCATGGCACTGCTTCAATTGTTCAAATAGGCTCTAATGCCATTATCAATCCATGGGTATTGAGTGGGAATGATGTGTATAATACCACAGGGAAAGTGGGAATTGGAAATAATGCTCCAACAGCTACATTGGATGTAACCGGTTCATTAGTGGTAAGTGGTGTAACTAATTTAAAAAATACTTTAAATGTTGGAACTGGTAGTGGATCAGAAGGTGGAGAAATTGATTTGGCAAATGCAGCATCAGGTAATACAACTTTAACTGGTGGCACTGTTGCTGTTGATGTATATGGCGATAAGTTAAGAATATTTGAAAATGGTGGTAATAATAGGGGTGTTAACATTGATTTGAGTAAAGCGCCTAATAATGTAGCAGGTGAATTGATTTGGAAGGCAAGTGGAATCGTAAATGCAGGGACATTTGTCCAAATGGATAATATAAAAGCTACCGTTACTACTTCAGGAAGTCGTGGAATAAGCGTTGCTGCTGTAAGTACTTCTTTTTATTGTAATATAGGTGCTTCATTTGCAAATTCGGGTGGTGGTAGCGGTGGAAATAGTGCATACAATCAAAATATTACTACCACACCAACTAGCTCTTGGTTTGGTTGGAGTTTTGGAGGTGCAGGTGATACGGCTGTTTATACTGTTACAGATACGACTAATAATAGAATGTATCGTATTACAATGCAAATTGGAGCTTCATATAATAATAACTCAATTGTAATTGAACGCCTTTTTTAAAAATTGATTTTATAGTAATTCCAGAGTAACGAATTTTGTTCCTCAACATTCAATAGTAAAACTTGGAACAATGAACTTGGAATAACGAATAATGAACGATTTAAATTTCTTTGTTTCTTAGCGACCTAGCGGCAAAAAAATGATTTTGATTACAGAGTAACGAATCTTGTTATTCAATAGTCAATAGTAAACCTTGGAACAATGAACTTGGAATAACGAATAATGAACGATTTAAATTTCTTTGCTTCTTAGCGACCTAGCGGCAAAAAAAATGATTTTTGAATTGGTACATAGATAAATTAGAAAAATTCTTAATGGAACTTAATTTCTTAATGGTTAAAATCTTGGTATCTTTGTGTGGTATCCAATAATCAGTATCGATGACAATAGTACCATTCTACAGTAAAAAAGCAGTTGTATTCGGTGTGCTTTTATTTTCTTTTTTTTCGGCTTTGGCTCAAGAAAATGGAAATTCAACGCCCTCAGCTCCTGTGAAAATAGATTCTTTGTACCGCGAAGACCAGTTTTATATTGGAGTTACCTATAATTTGTTAAAAGATACACCTGTAGGTTTTTCAAACGATAAATTCTCAACAGGTTTTTCAGTGGGCTTTTTACGAGATATGCCTGTCAACAAAAACAGAAATCTAGCCATTGCTCCAGGATTGGGACTTAACTTCAATAATTACAGTCAAAATATAGGAATAATTACCACTAATGGAGTCCCTGTATATACCGTTTTGAGTGATCCAACTTCGTATTCTAACAATAAATTTTCACAACTGTTTGTAGACCTTCCACTAGAATTGAGATGGCGAGGTTCTACATTTGAAAACCATAATTTTTTTCGCATTCATGGAGGGTTTAAGCTAAGTTATTTGGTGTACGATCGCTCGGTATATAGAAGTGGTTTAGGAGACACGATACTTACAAACAATCCCGATTTCAATAAATTATTGTATGGAACGTATGTGTCTGCAGGTTATGGTGGTGCTAATTTGTATATTTATTACGGACTAAATCCATTATTCAAATCGGCACAAATTGCAGGAAATAAACTCGATGTCAAGTCGCTCAATATTGGACTGATTTTTTATATTTTGTAGTTCCAAAGCCTGAATTTAAAAAGAAACACTATTTTTGATAAACAAAACGATAAACGAGCGCGCTCACTTTTTGAATTCATGAATATAACCATCCAAAATTGTATTTCGCAACTAAAAGCTAAATTTGTTGGAGACACTACAGCCACAGTCATTGATGCTATCGCTATTGACAGTCGCTCGTTGCAGTACAGCCCGACTACTTTATTTTTTGCTTTGGTGGGACCCAATAATGATGCGCATGAGTACATCAAAGAGTTAATTGGCAAAGGAGTTCAAAATTTTGTAGTGACTCGTATTCCCCAAGATTGTCAAGGTAAAGCTAATTTTTTAGTAGTCAATAATACTTTGGAGGCATTACAACGTTTAGCGGCACATTACCGTTCGTTGTTCCATTTTCCTATTATCGGAATCACAGGGAGTAATGGCAAGACAATAGTGAAAGAATGGCTCAATTTTTTAGTAAGTCCTGAATACACGATTATTCGAAGTCCCAAAAGTTATAATTCGCAAGTTGGTGTTCCGTTATCAGTCATCGGAATTAATGAACAACATAATTTCGGCATTTTTGAAGCGGGGATTTCTACCGTTTCCGAAATGGAAAAATTAGAACCTATCATTCGCCCCACTATTGGAGTATTGACCAATATCGGTTCGGCACACGATGAAGGTTTTGCAAACAGTAATGAAAAAATAAAAGAAAAACTACGTCTTTTTGATCATTCGCAAATTTTGATTTATCCCAAAAGTGATGCAATCGACGCGTTGATTCGTCCAGAGCAAGCAACGTTTTCTTGGAGTTTTTATGACCCAACAGCGGATGTTTTTGTGAGCCAAAAACCACTAGGAACCAGTACGGTTTTGAATATTGCTCAAATGAAAGAAGAATTTGATATTACGATTCCCTTTCAAGACGAGGCTTCAATAGAAAATGTGGTTTCCTGTGTATTGGTTTTATTGTATTTAAAATATGATTTTGCTACGATCCAAAATCGAGTAGCACTATTGTATCCCGTTGAAATGCGTTTGAAATTAAAGGACGGAATCAATAATTGCACCCTTATAGACGATAGTTATAGTGCCGATTTTCAGTCGTTAAAAATTGCGTTGGATTTTTTAGAAAGCCAAAAACAGTCCAGTAAAAAAACAGTAATTCTTTCTGATATTTTTCAAAGTGGCTTGTCTAATGAGGACTTGTATTCGAAAGTGGAACAGTTGATTGTTGCCAATAATATTAGTCGTGTTGTTGGAATTGGGCCGGTTATTTCGCAATTCAAAAATCAATTTGAAAACTGCGTTACCTTTGATACTACTTCCGATTTTTTATCGCAAATTGAACAACTCAATTTCGAAAATGAAACCATTTTAATCAAAGGAGCTCGTAATTTTCAGTTTGAGAAAATTGTTGTGGCTTTGGAACAGAAAACTCACGAAACAGTTTTAGAAATCAATTTGAATGCCATCAGTCATAATTTGAATTTTTACAAGGCTAAACTAAAACCAACTACCAAGATGATGGCGATGGTCAAAGCTTTTGGTTATGGAAATGGAGGTTTTGAAATTGCTAAATTGCTGGAATATCATAAGATAGATTATCTAGGGGTGGCTTTTGCCGATGAAGGAATTAGTCTTAAAAATGCGGGAATCCAACTGCCTATTATGGTATTAAACCCAGAATCGACTAGTTTTCCAGCAATAATTCAGTACCAATTAGAACCTGAAATTTATAGTATAAAAGGACTTAAAGCCTTTCTTAAAATTGCCGAACAGAAAAACTTAGAGCGATTCCCTATTCATATCAAATTGGACACAGGGATGCATCGCTTGGGTTTTGAAGCCAATACGATAGACGAATTAATAGCTACCTTAAAAGGCAATCAGCGTGTTGAGGTAAAAAGTATTCTGTCGCACATGGCTACCAGTGATGCCAAAGAACACCAACAATTTTCGTTGTCACAAATTCGTTTGTTTGATGAATTGTCGAGCCAATTAATGCGTGAATTAACGATCCAACCTATCCGTCATATTTTGAACACCTCTGGTATTAGTAATTTCCCACAAGGGCAATTTGATATGGTGCGTTTGGGCATCGGTTTATATGGAGTTTCCAATGATGGTGAGGAACAAAAATACTTAGAGAATGTGAGTACATTGAAGTCGGTAATTTCTCAAATCCGAACGATTCCAGCAGGAGATAGCGTGGGGTACGGTCGCCGATTTATAGCAATAGCACCTACCCGAGTAGCGACAATTCCTATTGGTTATGCCGATGGTATTGCAAGACTTTGGGGCAATGAAGTAGGCTACGTCACAATCAATAAACAAAAAGCACCTATTTTAGGAGCAGTCTGTATGGATATGTTGATGGTCAATGTGACTGACATCGATTGTGCCGAAGGCGATGCAGTGGTTGTTTTTGGCGAAAGCCCAACGGTTATAGAAATGGCAGCGAAAACGCATACCATTCCGTATGAGATTTTGACCAGTATTTCTCAACGAGTAAAACGCGTATTTTATCGAGAATAATTGACTTTCACTAATAAAACATTCCCGTAGGGAATAGATATTGGTAAGATGATAGGATACGAATATCAAAAGTCCCGTAGGGACGAAATGTTTTCTATCTGATGACTAAAATTTCACTAATTTTGGAACTATATAAATCATAACACTATTCTTATGGGATTTTTTACAGATTTTAAAGCCTTTTTAATGAAAGGAGAAATCGTCAACTTAGCCACTGCGGTTATTGTTGGGGGGGCTTTTGGAAAAATAGTAACCTCGTTTACAAATGATGTTTTGATGCCGCCTATTGGGTTGTTATTGGGGAAAGTAGATTTTAAAAATCTCAAATTAGTATTGCAAGAAGGCGTTCCGGCTGTTGTAGAAAATGGAATTCAAAAAGTCCCTGCTGTTGCTGAGGTAACGTTGAATTATGGCGCTTTTATTCAAACTATTTTCGATTTTGTGATTATAGGTTTCTGTATTTTTATTGTGTTGAAAGCCTATGAAAAAGCCCAACAGAAAATCCATATTAAAGCGCAACCAGCCAAAGGTCCAACTCAGGAACAGTTACTTACTGAAATCAGGGATTTGTTGAAGAATAAATAATATTGTTATAAATTTAACAATTTGTTATTTTTTGTGAACACCCTTGTTTCCAGTTTAGTATTGGTTACTTTTGCCAAATAAAAATACAATTCAATAATAAAGATATAATGAGAATAGCAGTAGTAGGTGCTACCGGAATGGTAGGCGAAATAATGTTAAAAGTATTAGCAGAGAGAAATTTTCCTGTAACGGAGTTAATTCCTGTAGCTTCTGAAAAATCAGTAGGTAGAGAAATTGATTTTAAAGGAAATAAATACAAAGTAGTGGGATTGCAAACAGCTGTAGATATGAAAGCAGATATTGCTTTGTTTTCTGCAGGAGGGGGAACTTCATTAGAATGGGCGCCAAAATTTGCAGCTGCTGGAACTACAGTAATTGATAATTCATCGGCTTGGAGAATGGACCCAACTAAAAAGTTAGTAGTCCCTGAAATCAATGCAGGAGAATTAACTAAGGAAGATAAAATCATTGCTAATCCAAACTGTTCGACGATTCAAATGGTATTGGCATTAGCACCTTTGCATAAAAAATACAACATCAAACGTATTATTGTTTCTACTTACCAATCGATTACTGGAACGGGAGTAAAAGCGGTACAGCAGTTTGAAAATGAATGTGCTGGTATCGAAGGAGATATGGTGTACAAATACAAAATTAACAGAAACTGTATTCCGCAATGTGACAGTTTTGAAGACAATGGGTACACTAAAGAGGAGATGAAATTAGTAAACGAAACGAAGAAAATCTTAAGCGACAATAGTATTGCTGTTACAGCAACTGCGGTTCGTGTTCCTGTAGTAGGTGGACATAGTGAAGCGTTGAATGTGGAGTTTACCAATGATTTTGATGTGAATGAAGTGAGAACTATTTTGAGCCAAACAGACGGAGTAGTCGTTCAAGATAATTTAGACACCTTTACGTATCCAATGCCACGATATGCTGAAGGTAAAAATGAAGTTTTTGTAGGTAGAATTCGTCGTGACGAAAGTCAACCCAATACCTTAAACATGTGGGTGGTAGCTGATAACTTAAGAAAAGGAGCGGCTACAAACACAATTCAAATCGCAGAGTATTTAATTGCAGCTCAATTGGTGTAATTAGTTCTATAATTAATAATTAAACCATTTACGATTTGGATAATTCTGAATTGTAAATGGTTTTCTTTTTAGCTTTCATTACCTTTGTTCTAATGAAACAAAATCAATTCTTTATTCGGTTTTTCTTTTTGTTGGCACTATTAGTTTCAATGGTTGTACACGCACAAAATACAGTTTCGGGAACAGTAACCGATTCCAATAATAAAGCGCTTCAAGGCGTGTCGATTTATATTCAAGAACTTCAAAAAGGGACACTTTCAGATGCTAATGGAAATTATAGTTTGACGAATTTACCTAATGGAAAAATTGCTATTTCCTTTACTTTGATGGGATATGGAACTCAAAACAAAACGATTGTAAACGTACAACGTCAAAACCATTTGGATACCAACTTGGAACCCACTATTTTTCAAATGGATGAAATTGTAGTGTCAACGGTATTCAATAAACTTCAGTCGCAAAATGTGATGAAAGTAGAACACGAGACGATTAAAAACTTAACCCGAAAAGGCACTGCAACTTTAATAGAAGGATTAGCCACCATTCCTGGAGTGGCTCAAGTTTCGACAGGAACATCTATTGGGAAACCTGTAATTAGAGGATTGAGTGGTAATAGAGTTTTGGTTTATTCGCAAGGTGTACGAGTAGAAAATCAGCAATTTGGAGACGAACATGGTTTGGGATTAAACGACTCAGGCATCGAGAGTGTCGAAGTAATTAAAGGTCCTGCTTCGTTGCTATACGGTTCGGATGCGTTGGGAGGAGTTTTGTATTTTAACCCTGAAAAATTTGCAAATGCGAATGCCTTTAAGGCTAATTTTAGTCAAAAAATGTTTGCCAATACCTTGGGAAGTAATTCGTCTTTGGGAGTGAAATCATCAACCGAAAACTGGAAGTTTTTAGTAAGAGGAAGTTATACTACTCATTCAGATTATAAGATACCTACTGGAGAACGAGTGACCAATACACGTTACCAAGAGCAGGATTTTAAAACAGGAATTGGGTACAGTACGACTTCTTTTTCATCAGTAATGCGATACAATTATAACCAGTTGGATTTAGGAATTCCAGAGAATGGTATAGCAGCACAAAGCAGCAGTAAAAGTGTGTTGTATCCAAAACAAGCAGTGACTAATCATTTGGTTAGTTTGAATTCTGTTTTCTTTTTCAAAAAATCCAAATTGGATTTGGACTTAGGCTTCATTTCCAATGACCGAAGTGAATTTCAAAATAGTGATAGTGCTAATTTGAAAATGAAACTAACTACCTTTAATTACGGTGCAAAATATTACCTACCTACTTGGGGAAAAATGGAAACTATTATTGGTTTTCAAGGAATGCACCAAACCAATGTAAATGCTGGCGAAGAGTATTTAATTCCAGATGCGTTAACTCGAGATTTTGGATTTTTTGGTACTACCAATTATACTTGGAAATCTAATGTTATTCAAGCGGGTTTACGGTTTGATACTAGAAATATAGCAACCGAAACACAGGCTGCTTTTGTAGCAATTGCTAAGTCATATAGCAGTTGGAATGCTTCCTTAGGATATAAAACTAATGTAACAGACAATTGTTTGATTAGGTTTAATTTAGCTTCCGGATTTAGAGCGCCTAATTTAGCAGAGCTTACTTCTAATGGTGTTCATGAAGGGGCAAATCGCTACGAAGTGGGGAATGCTGATTTGAAGACAGAACAGAATTTACAAACCGATTTGAATTTAGAATACAAAACCGACCATTTGGAATTTTTTGTCAACGGATTTTATAATCATATAAATAATTACATTTATTTGTCGCCAACAGGCAATCAATTTACAAATTCGGGAATGGTGAATTTTATTCAAGTGTACGATTATGTTCAAAATAATGCCAATTTGTATGGTGGTGAAATAGGCTTACATTTTCATCCACATCCATTAGATTGGTTGCATTTTGAGACAAGTTTCGAAACGGTAACAGGAAAAAAAGAAAATTCAGATTATTTGCCTTTGATTCCGGCAAACAATTGGAATAATACCCTTCGTTTGGAGCTGAATGACACCAATTGGTTGAAAGAAAGTTTTGCGACAGTAAGTTTGTCTTCGACATTCAATCAAAATAAGGTCAGTGGTTTTGAAACCAGAACGGGAGGCTATAGTTTGCTAAATCTAGGTGTAGGAGGAACTCTTCATCTTGGAAAAACAAAAGTAGAAATCAACTTGAATGGCAATAATATTACCGATAAAAAGTATATTGCTCACCTATCCCGACTCAAAGCAGACGGAATTTCCAATATTGGTAGGAATATCGTTTTGGGGTTGAATTTTAATTTATAATTTCTTTAAAGCTTCCAGCCTTTTAAAGGCTAGAAGCTTTATTAAAAGCGGATTTTTTTATTCTTCCAACAACATCGTTGCTAATCTTTCGTCTCTTTGGTACACATCGTCATAGAAATGGATGGTTCCGTCTTTGGTAACCCAAGAAGTAAAATAGCCAATGTAAACAGGGATTTTTTGAGGCAAAGCATACCATTTTTCAACACCACCTTGCATCGCATTTTCAATTTTTTCGAAAGTCCAATTTTTGTCGTTTCTTAAAATGAGATGGGCTAATTCTTTTGGTTTTTCAATTCGGATGCATCCGTGACTAAAGGCCCTTTTTTCTTGATTAAACAAACTCTTTGAAGGAGTGTCGTGTAGGTAAATCGAATTGGAATTTGGGAACATAAATTTAACAACTCCCAAAGCATTTTTTGGGCCTGGTCTTTGGCGAATGCCGCCTTCATACCATTCCATATCATTTTCAGATAGGTAGTTTGGATTTTTTTCAATCGCAGGGAGTACCTCTTTATAGAGGATATTTTTGGGAACATTCCAGTACGGACTAAAGACAATGTATTTCATGTCGGCACTAAAAACAACCGTTTTGTTCATTGCCTTGCCCACCACTACTTTGGATTCTAAAACTGGTTTTCCGTTTTCAAAAAAACGCAATTGATAAGCGGGAATGTTAATAAAAATAAATGTTTTAGATGTGGTAAATGGAGACGAAAACCATCGGCATCGTTCCATATTTACAATAATCGTTTTGATTCTATCAGCAATAGGAACATTCAAATGGGTGAGGGTTGATTTTGAAATTATCATATTGTCTCCCAAACCATTTCTCTTTTTATAATTTTCGATTCCTTTGGCTAAGGTGCTGTCATAAAAATCACTTTTCGAATCGGACTTTACATCGCCTAAAAGATACAGTCGGTTTCGAATTTGAGTAATAGCTTCTGAGTGGTCTCCCATTTTTAATTGGGTTATTCCTGAATCAAATAGGATCGTGTTCCAAGGCTCTTTTTCTATTAAGCGGTATTTTTTTAAAACTTCGCGAAGGCGGTAATACTGTCCAAGAACCTCGCGTTCATCCTTGTCAATCAAGGAAGGGTTGGCTACAATAGAATCTAAATAATTGACATAGGATTGTTTTTTTCGGGGTAAATACCAACCCAATTGGGTGCTTTTTTCAATATCCAAACCCTTGTAAACTTTGTCGGTATAGAAAAAATACATACAAGAAATTAAGAGCTCAGAATTGATTTCGGGTTCTTGTTTACTCACTTCTTCTTGGAAAATAGTGTCCAGTTGGTGTTGGTATGGAATTGTTGCCGAAATCCCCTCTGAAGATAGGTTGCTTACTTTGTTGTAGAGCAAATATCCCACTTCTTTAATTCCTTTTTGGTCAAACCAAATGTAATTATAGTGTTGTTTTTGGTACAAGGAAACGACCTCGTTTTGGTATTTTTTAAGTTCAGGGTAGTGGTCAAAAAAGGGAGCCACTAAAGTACTGTCAAAAGTAGATAGGGTTAGTTTGTCTTTTGCAAAACTTGCTCTCGTCTCTTTTTTACTGTTTTGGCAAGAAATAACGCTTAGTAAAAAACCAAGTACTAGGGTAATAGCTAGTGTAATAATTTTTTTCATAGTTTGGACTGCATACATTTTCTCTCACATTAAATTTACGAAAAAATAGCATTGGACTAACGGATGTTTTTTAATCTTCGGCGAATAAAATTTCAGATAAACAACTGTCTCTTTCGTACACATCATTATAAAAATTAATTGTACCAGTTTCATTAACCAAAGCAGTAAAATAACCAATGTGGATGGGTATTTTGCGTTTTAAAATACAAATGGATTCTTTCTCTCCTTTCATAGCTTGATTGATTCGTTCCACTGGCCAGTCTGGGTCATCCTTTAAGAGTAACAAGGCTAATTCTTTGGCTTTGTTTATGTTAATACAACCGTGACTGTATGCTCGATATTCCGAATCAAATAGACTTTTAGCAGGGGTGTCGTGTAGATAAATATCATTAGAGTTTGGAAAAATAAATTTGACCAATCCCATTGGATTTTGCGGCCCTGGTTTTTCTCTCAAGTTACCTTTAAACCATTCCATATTGTTGTTTTGGAGAAAATTTTTGTCTGTTGCCATAGCTTGCGACAATTCATTTTCTATGATACTTTTAGGAATATTCCAATACGGGCTAAAAACAATATGATTTAAAGTGCTACTAAAAATAGCTGTCTGGGTCATAATTTCTCCAACAAAGACATTCGATTCTAATTCAGTTTTTCCATTTCGTCTAAAAAATAATTTAAAAGAAGGAATGTTGACAAAAAGGTATTCGTTGGCTTTGGTGAGTTCGGGCTCAATCCATCGGCAGCGTTCCATGTTGATTTTTATGGTCTTGATGTATTCTTCAATTGGGATGTTCATTCGTTGAATGTGTCTTGCTTCAATCAGATAATTGGGTTGGAAACCGTTTCTTTTTTTATAATTTAACAACCCTTCCATTAAATCGTTGTCATAAAGATTGCTTTTAGAATCCTCTTTTAAGTCTCCCATTAATGCTAATCGTTGTCTTATTTTTCCAATTGTTGCCGCACTATCAAAAGGTTTGAAGGTTAAAGACAAAGAATCAATTGGAATGGTATTCCAACCTCCATTTTGCTTGATTGTTCTGTATTTTTTTAAAAGGGCTTTTAATTTATAGTATTGCCCAAAAAGTTGTTGCTCGTCATAGGATAATAATTGTGGATTTGTAAGCAAGGAGTTCAATAAATTGGGGTAAGAGATTTCTTTTCTTGGCAATAGCCATCCAATTTCTTTTATTTTTTTAGTATCCAAGCCTTGAAATACTTTTTGAGCATAAAAAACATAAATAGAAGTTAGAAGTAGCTCTGACTCACTTTTGGCTATAATCTCATTTGAAAAAAGGGCGTCAATATCTTTTTTGTATGGGATTTTAGCTGAAATTCCTTCTTCATCGATAGTATTTAATTTATTATAAAGGACAGGGGCTAATTGGTTTATTTGATCTTCTTGAAACCAAACCGCTTTGTAATTTCGTTTTTGATACAAGTCATCAACAATGAATTGGTATTTTTTAAAATTAGGGTATTTTTTAAAAAAAGTAACTAATAGTGTTGGACTTATTGCAACACCCGATTTAGAAATAGTGGTTTTGGTTGGGATAAATTTGGGTTGTCCCAATGTGGGGATAGTGCTCATAAAGAGCAATAGCAAAGTAAAAACAACGGTTTTCATGGCTTTAGGGTTTAGTATAAAATTAGTAAAAAAAACCGAGTTTCGGAATGATGAATTTTCCTATTCTTAGGGATGAATGGATTTTTTTTATTTTTTCAAAAACCAGGGCTTTCGTCTTATATATTTCAGTTAAATTTGCCGAAATATTTGAATACAAGTGGGAAGTAAAAATAAATTAAAAAGGTTCAAGGAAAACGAAACGTTCAACAATGTTTTTCAGCCAACAAGAGAAGAAGTAGTAGGAAATCTATTCCCGTTGAGAGGAAAATGGAATGCTGATTTTTTTAAAAATGACAATCCGATAGTGCTAGAATTAGGTTGTGGTAAAGGAGAATATTCCGTTGGTTTAGCCGAAAGATATCCTAACAAAAATTTTATCGGAATTGATATTAAAGGGGCTCGTTTTTGGCGTGGCGCTAAAACGGCTGTAGAAACGGGATTGCACAATGTGGCTTTCGTTCGAACTCAAATCGAGCTTATCAATCATATTTTTGCTGAAAATGAAGTAGATGAAATTTGGATTACTTTCCCAGACCCACAAATTAAATACAAACGCACAAAACACAGAATGACTAATTCAGAATTTTTGCAATTGTATAAAAAAATCTTGAAGAAAGACGGGGTAATGAATCTGAAAACCGATAGTGAATTCATGCATGGATATACTCTTGGCTTATTGCATGGCGAAGGTCACGAGGTGTTGTATGCCAATCATAATGTGTACAAAAATGAAGGAAGTCCAGAAGAGGTAACTGCTTTTCAAACGTTTTATGAAAAACAATATTTAGAAATTAACAAAGCAATTACGTATATTCGATTCAAAATAAAATAGTGTCGTTTCGGTTTCAGGAATTGGAGTAAAACAACACATTAGTACTGAAACAAAGCACTATATGACTATAATTACCGCGTTATTTTTTGGATTTATTAGTGCTGTTATAGGGATTCTTCCGCCAGGATTAATTAATATGACAGCGGCCAAAGTCAATATAAAAGAGGGTAAACGTGCTGCGGTATCCTTTGTAATTGGTGCTGTTTTAGTTATTTTCTTTCAAGTATATTTAGCAATTCTATTTGCACAATTTATTGGAGAACGACCTCAAGTAGTAGTGTTGTTAAGAGAAGTAGGTTGTGGTATTTTTTCACTTTTGACGATTTATTTCTTGGCTATAGCCAAAACCCCTAAAAAAATAAAAGGGAAAATTAAAAAACAACGCATTTCCACTCGATTCTTTTTAGGAATGCTATTGTCAGCATTGAATTTTTTCCCCATCCCATATTATGTTTTGGTAAGTTTGTCCTTAGCTTCTTATGGCTGGTTTGCATTCGAAACACTTTCTATATTTATTTTTGTATTTGGAGCTGTGTTGGGGTCTTTCCTTGTTTTCTATAGTTATATTTCTTTTTTTAGTAAGATTGAAAGCAAAACGGATTTTTTTATGCGAAATATGAATAAAATCATCGGGAGTATAACAGGCGTAATTGCTTTGATTACGTTATTTAATATTGTCAAATACTATTTGAAATAAACGTTCCAATGACGAAGTCAAACGATAATTTTTTCGAAAGGGTGTATGATATAGTAAGGCAAATTCCTTACGGAAAAGTTACTTCCTATGGTGCAATTGCCAAGGCATTAGGAACAGCACGTTCAGCAAGAATGGTAGGGTGGGCGATGAATGCCTCCCATCATTTAGAAGATGTGCCAGCTCATCGGGTGGTCAATAGAAAGGGCTTATTGACAGGAAAATTGCATTTTGACGGAACCAATTTAATGCAACAATTATTAGAAAATGAAGGCATTGAAGTTAGAAACAATCAAATTATCAATTTTGAGTCTCATTTTTGGGAGCCTGAAGTACAAAAATAAACCTCATTTTATACGTGTAATCAAATAATAAGTACTGATTTGATTATCAATAAATCCAATCCAAAAGCGGTAAAATAAGAATAGAATCTGTTATATTTGCAATTCATATTCAGTTTAAATAAACCAAAGTATGTTTGGGTTATTTTGCACATATAATTTTTGGAAAAAACAAAATGAAATTAGATAGAAAAGAGATTCTAAAAGCCTTAGAAACAATTACAATTGCGGGTGAAGGGAAAAATATGGTGGAGAGTGGAGCAGTTGCTAATGTAATTACTTTTGGAGATGAGGTAGTGGTTGATTTAGTGTTGAATTCTCCGGCTATGCATATTAAAAAAAGAGCCGAAGACGATATTAAAAAGACGATTCACGAATTGGTTTCGCCAGAAGCTAAAATCAAAGTAAATATCAAGGTAGAAGTGGCTGATAAACCTGAAATTAAAGGGAAAGCCATTCCGGGAATTAAAAATATTATTGCTGTAGCTTCTGGAAAAGGAGGAGTAGGGAAATCTACTACTACAGCTAATTTAGCCGTTTCGTTGGCTAGAATGGGATTTTCTGTTGGGGTTTTGGATGCCGATATTTACGGACCTTCCATGCCAATTATGTTTGATGTGGAAGAGGAAAAACCGATTTCAATTGAAGTAGACGGAAAGTCTAAAATGAAACCTATTGAAAGCTACGAGGTTAAATTGTTATCTATTGGATTTTTTACCTCACCAAGTCAAGCAGTGATTTGGCGTGGGCCAATGGCTGCTAAAGCATTGAACCAAATGATTTTTGATGCTGATTGGGACGAATTGGATTTTATGTTAATTGATTTGCCACCAGGTACGGGAGATATCCATCTTTCAATTATGCAATCGTTGCCAATTACAGGTGCGGTAGTAGTGAGTACACCTCAAGCGGTTGCTTTGGCTGATGCCAAAAAAGGAGTGGCGATGTTCTTATCCGAAGCTATCAATGTTCCCGTTTTAGGAATTATTGAAAACATGGCGTATTTTACACCAGAAGAATTACCAAACAATAAATACTACATTTTTGGACAAGAAGGAGCTAAGAATTTGGCTGCCGACTTGAACGTGCCTTTCCTTGGCGAAGTGCCAATTGTTCAATCGATTCGTGAAGCGGGAGATTACGGTCGCCCTGCGGCAATGCAAGAAGGATCTGTGATTGAGTCGGTTTTCCAAGAAATTACTCGAAATGTAGTGCAACAAACAGTAAATAGAAATGAAAGTTTGCCTGCAACCGAAGCGATTAAAATTACAACAATGGCAGGCTGTTCATCAGTAAAAAAATAATTTTTCAAGATATGACAACAGAAGAAGTAATGGCGAATGTGCTTAAAGCATTGGACGAAATTAGACCTTTTCTAAATTCAGATGGTGGAGACATTTCGTTAATTGGAATAGAAGAAGATAAGCACGTAAAAGTACGTTTGGAAGGTGCGTGTACTAGCTGTAGCGTAAACCAAATGACGTTAAAAGCAGGAGTAGAAACTACGATAAAAAAATATGTGCCTCAAATAGAAACAGTAGAGAATGTGCTGTAATAAGCGTCTGTTTTTTTAATATAATAACACACAACTAGAAATAAATACAAATGGACGTTTTAATTAAAATTAAAGATAGAGAGGGAGTAGTTCATGAATTGCAAGCGCCAACTGATATGGCGATGAACATCATGGAATTGTGTAAGGCGTATGAGCTTCCGGTAGAGGGAACTTGTGGCGGAATGGCAATGTGTGCTTCTTGTCAATGTTATGTTTTAAACGATGTGCCTTTGCCAGAAAAGGGTGATGATGAAGAGGCAATGCTGTCAGAAGCATTTTATGTAAAATCAAATAGTCGTTTGGGTTGCCAAATCCCAATTACGGAAGAATTAGACGGATTGGAGTTGGAATTGGCTCCAGAGAGTTAATAAAAAAAGCGAGAAATTTTTCTCGCTTTTTTTATGTTTTAACGTCAGTTCGAGTGTTTTTTGTGGAGAGAAACGAAACAAAACTTCTCGATACGCTTCGCTACTCGAAGTGACGTGTATCGAGAATCATGTATTACTAATTGAATAAAGTTTAAAAAGGTTTTTTAAACCATTGCTGTTTTTAAAGAAAGACTTTCCTCAATGGCATCCCAAAGTCCGATACGTTTTTCTAAAGCAAGAATAGAAACTGCTTCTACTTCCTTCCATTTTTGGGCGTCAGTGCCGCACAATTCCGAAATCATTTGCATTGCCATTGGACCATGCTCATCTGCGTCTAATTCAATATGTCTTTCAAAATAATAGATTAGTTTTCGTAAATCCGTTTCAGGAAAACTAGCTTGGAAGTTTTTCAAAATTGCAGTAAACATACTCGGAATCAAATCTTCTCTTCCAAAGGTAAATGCCGCTGCAATTTCATGAGTTTTTCCTTCTTCTATTACTCTGAAAGTAAAGTCTAAAAATGCTTTGATGTTGGGGTGTAACTCACTTGTTTTAATAGCTACAAATATATTGTTCAACGAACGAATACTGGCTAAAAATTGCTCTACTTCGATAGTGTTTGCACCACAGTCTTGCATCGCTTCTAAGTACATTTCGTAATGACTTTGACGGCGACCATCTAGGGTTAAATCACTTTCTTCGGCCGTAACAATTTCGTTGATTAAATAACGAGTTTCGGTATTAACTGTAGGAAACCAAGGCGTTGATGTACAAGTTAGTTTGGATTGTAAGGCTTTTAGCAAAGACATAAAATCCCAAACGGCATACACATGGCTTTCTAGAAAACGGTGTAAGTCCTCAATAGTTTGAACTTTTTGATATAAAGTATGGTGTAATAAGACGTCTTTTTGAGATTGAATACTTTGGTTAATGCTCTCGATATTCATAGGTTTAATTTTTTGTAAAAGTAGAAAAGCGTCTAGTTTTTAAGAAGCTTTTAGTATCAATTTTATAAATACTTTAATAGTTGTTTACTACTATATACAATTACATTTTCAAGTAAAACTCTTGAGTAAGAGCAATGTATTCTGGGGTGTATTCGTGTCGCCCTATTTCAATAATCAGTTCGTTAATTAGAGGGGTCTCTATTGTATTTCGGCTTAAAGCCAATAAGCTGCGTTTGATGTCAGTCTTGGGAGTGCCTTTTACACGCGTGATTTGGGTAGGGTACAACTCAAATTCATTGGCGAGTGCCAAAAATCGTGCTTCTTCTTTGAAAGGGATGATGACTGCCAAAATTCCGTTTTCAGATAGTAGTAAATCAGCCGCTTCGATAATATCTTCAAATGGGAGTGCGTCTTGAAAGCGCGCCAAATCGCGTTGATCATCATTGGTCTTATAATCTTCGGTATAGAATGGCGGATTGGATACGATCAAATCGTACTCGTCTTCTGGCTCTTCCATAAATTCGTCTAAACCCGCATGAAAACAAAATAATCGTTCGTTCCAAGGTGAAGCTTCAAAATTATCAGTAGCTTGTTCGTATGCATTTTCTTCGATTTCTAAAGCGTCAATTTGTTCCGCATTAGAGCGTTGTGCAAGCATTAAAGCAATAATTCCGGTTCCAGTTCCAATGTCTAAAATGGAAAATGGCTGGTGAGATAGTGGCGCCCAAGCACCAAGTAAAACCCCATCCGTTCCAATTTTCATAGCGCAACGGTCTTGTTCAAGCGAGAATTGTTTGAATTGGAATTGAGACATGATGATTTCAGATTGTGGATTAACGATTTTTGACCGCAGATTTTCGATTAACCGAATAAACAAATAACCGATTCACCTTTCTAAAGGTACATTTCAATCAAACCTTCCGGTAAATTCATCACTACTTTTTTGTTTTCGCGATCAATTTTTACCAAGAAATGGTCAATCATTGGAATTAGAATTTCAACACCGTTGTGGAGTACTTCGAAAAGGGGTTGAGCGGTAGAATCGTTGACAGATTGAATTTTGCCCACCACGCCAAGACGCTGGTCTTCTACTTCAAATCCAATTACTTCATGAAAATAGAATTTGTTGCCAGTTAATTTGGGCAACATACTTAAAGGGAGATAAAGATCATTGCCTAAAAGGGCTTCGGCCTCTTCTTCGGTAGTTACATCTTCAAAACGAATTCGGAGGAAGTCGTTTTTATGAAAAGAAGCATTTTCAATAAAAAAAGGAACCAAGTGTTTGTTGCATTCAACAAACACTGATTCCAGATTTTCGTATAACTCGGGTTCGTCCGTATCTAAATATGCTAAGACCTCTCCCTTGAAACTAAATTTTTTAGCGATTTTACCTAAATAGAAACAATCTTCTTTACGCATTGTCGCTTAGAGAATTTATGCTTCAGTTGCTTCGTTACTTTCTTCTTCTGCAGCGGGAGATTCCTCAACAGCAGGAGCTTCTTCAGTTACAACTTCTTCAGCAGCAGCCTCAACAGCTACTTCTTCAGTTTCTGCAACTTCTTCTTCTACAGCAGGAGTTGCAGCAGCAATAGCATCTGCTTCAGCTTGAGCCGCTGCAGCGATACGTTTTGCGTTAACTTCTTTTTCTGCTTTCAAAGCTTTTGCTTTAGCATCAGCTTGCGCTTTTGATAAACCATCTTTTTTAGCATCTACTTTACCAGCTTTTGCTTCTAACCAAGCAGCTAATTTAGCATCAGCTTGTTCTTGAGTTAATGCACCTTTACGAACACCTCCATCTAAGTGGTGTTTCAACAAGGCACCTTTGTAAGAAAGGATTGCTTTTGCAGTATCAGTTGGTTGTGCACCATTGTGTAACCATTTTACTGCGCTGTCAAGGTTTAACTCAACAGTTGCTGGGTTAGTGTTTGGATTGTAAGTACCGATTTTCTCTAAGTATTTACCATCTCTTTTTGAGCGAGCATCTGCTGCTACTACCCAGTAAAAAGGTTTTCCTTTTTTACCGTGTCTTTGTAATCTAATTTTTACTGACATAATCTTATGATTAAATTTTGAGGTACTCGACCTCGGTTAATTAAGGGTGCAAAGATACATTTTTTATTTAAAAATGCTAATTCAAATCGTATTTTAATGATAGATAACTGTTTAGTAATTTTTTGTGCTAATTCAGTGACTTTATAGTTTCTTTTCTGATAAAAAAATCATAAATAAATTCAATCATAGTAGATTGGAATTAATTAAGACTACATTTGTCTCTTAATTAAACAAGTTGATATGAACATTTTTGTGGGAAGTCTTCCATTCAGTATTGAGGAAGCAGATTTAAGAGAGTCTTTCGAGGCGTACGGAGCAGTAGATTCAGTTAAAATTATTACTGATAAATTTACTGGTAGAAGTAAAGGTTTTGGTTTTGTTGAAATGCCAAGCGACGAGGAAGCTCAAAAAGCAATTGACGAATTGAATGGTGCTACTGTTCAAGGACGTACTATTGTAGTGAACAAATCTGAGCCTAAACCAGAAGGCGAAAGAAGAAGTTTTAACAACAACCGTGGTGGAGATTCACGCGGAGGTTACGGAAACAACCGTGGAGGTAGAGGAGGATATTAGTATTTTTTCTTTATATACAAAAAAGGTGTCAATGAAAATTGACACCTTTTTTGTTTTATTTAAAATAATCTTTTAGAAGATATAGAAATACACTTATAGTAAATGGTAATAAAAAGCAGAATACACTTAGATATAAAAAGTAATTTTTATAATTGTATGATTCATTTACTATTGAAATTACTATAAAAGTCAATAAAGAAAGTACTCCAATTATTCTAAAGTATTTTCTTGGCTTTTTTAGATTTTGTAAATCCATATCGTTATTATTTTTACAAATTAGCGACTAACCAATCTCCTACTTCACTTGTTTTGTAAGCTTTGGCTCCTTTTGGTGCTAAATCTTCCGTAACAATTCCTTCAGCTAATGATTTGTTTACAACTGCTCTAATGGCATCTGCTTCGGCTTTTAATCCGAAAGCATCTTCAAACATCATGGCTGCTGATAAAATAGTAGCCAATGGGTTAGCAATATTCAATCCAGTTGCTTGTGGATACGATCCGTGAATGGGTTCGTATAATGAAGTGTGTTCTCCTACAGATGCGGATGGCATTAATCCCATAGATCCTGAAATTACCGAAGCTTCATCCGTTAAAATATCTCCAAATAAGTTTTCAGTAATCAATACATCATACGAATTAGGCCATTGTACCAATCGCATCGCAACCGCATCTACAAATTCATACGATACTTCCACTTCTGGATAGTCTTTTTCCATCGCTTGAACGGTTTCTCTCCACAAACGAGAGGTTTCTAATACGTTAGCTTTGTCCACACAACATAATTTTTTGCTACGTGTCATCGCTAATTCGAATCCTTTTTTAGCCAAACGTTGTACTTCTGATCTAGTGTAAACACAGTTATCAAAAGCAGTATCTCCGTTGTCTTTTCTTCCTTTTTCACCAAAGTAAATTCCGCCAGTTAATTCTCTTAAGAAAACTAAATCGGTACCTTCAATGCGCTCTCTTTTTAAAGGAGAATTGTCAATTAAAGAAGGGAAAGTAAAGGTAGGTCGCACATTGGCAAACAAACCTAATTTTTTACGCATTAATAATAAACCTTGTTCTGGTCGTACTTTTGCAGAAGGATCGTTATCGTATTTTGGGTGTCCAATAGCACCAAATAAAACCGCATCTGCTTTCATACAGATTTCGTGTGTTTCATCAGGATAAGGAACGCCTACCGCATCGATAGCGCAAGCCCCAGTTAAAGCTGGTGTCCAGTTGATTTCATGATTGAATTTTTTTGCAATAGCATCCGAAACTTTTACAGCTTCGTTAATTACTTCTGGTCCTATTCCGTCTCCGGCTAAAAGAGCAATATTGAATTTCATTTGGTATTATTTTTCGTGTTATTTATTTTGTTTCGTTGTGTTCTTATTTAGATGCTTACTACGTTCAGCATTTTTTGAGTGGCAACAATTGCAGCTACCGTTTGATCTGAATCCAATCCGCGGGTTTTGAATTCTTTTCCGTTATTGACCCATGTAATAATGGTTTCGCACAAAGCATCAGAGCTACTTCCGGGAGGGATTCTCACAGCGTAGTCCACTAATTTTGGCAAACTCATTTTTTTGCTTTTGTAAATTTTTGCCAAGGCATTCATAAAAGCATCAAATTGCCCGTCACCTTGTGCATTTTCTTCGATAATTTCTCCGTCGATTTTTAGACAAAGTGTGGTCGAAGGGCGCATTCCTTTGGAGTGAACTAATACGTATGACTCAACAGTAATGCGTTCTTCGTAGGTTTGGCTATCCAAAACATCCGAGATAATATACGGCAAATCTTCTTTGGTAACCGTTTCTTTTTTGTCTCCCAATTCGATAATTCGTTGGGTAACCAATTTTAAATCTTCTTGATTGAGGTGCAATCCTAATTCTTGAAGATTTTTTTCGATGTTGGCTTTACCGGAAGTTTTTCCTAAAGCATATTTTCTTTTTCTTCCAAAACGTTCTGGAAGTAAATCATTGAAATATAAATTGTTTTTGTTGTCTCCGTCAGCGTGTATCCCTGCAGTTTGCGTGAAAACATTGTCTCCCACAATTGGTTTGTTGGCTGGAATTCGATAGCCTGTAAACGTCTCGACCAATTTACTCACGGAGTACAAAGACGATTCTTTTACGTTAATTTTTACCTCCGGAATGAAGTCGTTGATTACAGCCACCGTACTTTCAAGCGGTGCATTTCCTGCACGTTCTCCCATTCCATTTACAGTAACGTGTAAGCCATGAATGCCCGCTTTTACTGCTTCGATAGCATTGGCAACACTTAAATCGTAATCGTTATGCGCGTGGAAATCAAAATGAGTGTTAGGATATTTTTTTGTAATTTCTGAGATAAATTGAAACGTCTCAGACGGAATTAATACGCCCAATGTGTCTGGCAATAAGATTCTTTTAACGGGTTGTTGGGTTAAAAAATCCAAGTATTGGAAAACATAGTCAGGAGAATTGCGCATTCCGTTGCTCCAATCTTCTAAATAGACGTTGGTTTCAATGTTATTTTCTTTTGCCAAAGCGATCGCCTGTGCAATTTCAGTAAAATGTTGTTCGGGTGTCTTTTTTAATTGGTGAGTCAAATGGTTGAGCGAACCCTTGGTCAATAAATTTTGGACTTTAGCACCCGCTTTTTTCATCCATTCAATAGAAACACCGCCGTCTACAAAAGATAACACTTCGATTTTATCAGTGTACCCTTTGGCAGAAGCCCACTCCATAATGCCTTTAACTCCTTGAAATTCTCCTTCGCTTACACGTGCCGAAGCAATCTCAATGCGATCAATATGTAGTTCTTCAAGCAACAATTGTGCAATGGTTAATTTTTCTGCAGCAGAAAAGGATACTCCCGATGTTTGTTCTCCATCGCGAAGTGTCGTGTCCATTATTTCAATTTTTCTTTTTCCCATTATAAATTGGATTCTAAAAGCACTTTGATTTCTAATATTTTGAAATCAGAAGAGTGTATTTTCTATAAAACGGTAAAAGCAGTTACTCAGTCAAACGCTAAATTTGACACGAAGTAACTGCATTTGTTTGATTTGTTTTTAGTAAGGCAATTGGTTAGCAAAACTAACGATGTCTTCCTTCATATTTTGTAAGTAATCAATATCGTCAAAACCGTTGACCATATTGTTCTTTTTGTATCCATTGATAGCAAATGATTCTTGTTGACCTGTAGCCAATAACGTAATCGTTTGTGCTGGTAAATTGATTTCCAATTCAGTGTTGGGGTCAGCCTCAATAGCTTTGAAGATGGTTTCAGCAAATTCTGGACTTACTTGAACAGGAAGTACACCAATATTCAAACAATTTCCTTTGAAAATATCAGCAAAGAAGCTTGATACTACAGCTCTAAATCCGTAATCGTAAACTGCCCAAGCCGCATGCTCTCTAGAAGAACCTGAACCAAAGTTTTTTCCTCCCACTAAGATTTTACCGCTGTAAGTTGGATTGTTTAATACGAAATCTGCTTTCGGAGTATCATCTCCATTGTATCTCCAGTCTCTGAAAAGATTGTCTCCAAAACCTTCACGTTTTGTAGCTTTTAAGAAACGTGCTGGAATAATTTGATCGGTATCTACGTTTTCTATAGGTAGTGGCACCGCACTACTTCTAAGAACATTAAATTTATCGTATGCCATTTAATTTTTAGATTAGCCCCCAACCCCCAAAGGGGGAGTTGTAGGGGACGTATGTTTTTATTATAATTTTTGTATTTCGATTATTCCCCCTTTGGGGGTTAGGGGGCTTATAACAATTCCCTTGGATCAGTCAATTTACCTGTAACCGCAGCTGCAGCAGCCATAATTGGACTAGCCAATAAAGTTCTTGAACCAGGACCTTGACGACCTTCAAAGTTTCTGTTTGAAGTACTTACGGCATATTTCCCAGCAGGTACTTTATCGTCATTCATTGCTAAACAAGCTGAACAACCTGGTTGACGCAATACAAATCCTGCTTCAGTAAGAATGTCTAACAATCCTTCTTCTTTAATTTGGGCTTCTACTACGTGAGAACCTGGAACTAACCAAGCAGTAACGTTGTCCGCTTTTTTTCTTCCTTTTACAATTTCTGTAAAAGCTCTGAAATCTTCAATTCGACCATTAGTACAACTTCCTAAGAAAACGTAGTCAATTGGTTTACCAATCATGACATCATTTTCTCCAAATCCCATATAAGCAAGTGACTTTTTATAAGTTTCCTCGCCACCTTCTACTTGGTTAGCATTCGGAATATGTTTAGAAATACCAATTCCCATTCCTGGGTTAGTACCATACGTAATCATTGGTTCAATATCAGAAGCATTAATGTTTAATTCTGCATCAAACACCGCATCAGCATCCGTTTTTAAGGTTTTCCAATAGGCCACAGCTTTATTCCAAGCTTCACCTTTTGGAGCATGAAGTCTTCCTTCTAAGAAATCAAAAGTAGTTTGGTCAGGAGCAATCATTCCTCCACGAGCACCCATTTCGATACTTAAGTTACACACAGTCATACGACCTTCCATAGTCATGTTTTCAAAAACATCACCAGCATATTCTACAAAATAACCTGTACCGCCAGAAGTAGTTAATTGTGCAATAATATAAAGCGCTACGTCTTTTGGTCCCACACCTTTTCCTAATTGGCCATTAACGTTGATACGCATTTTCTTTGGTTTTGGCTGCATAATACATTGCGTTGACAAAACCATTTCCACTTCAGAAGTTCCGATACCAAAAGCAATAGCACCAAAAGCTCCGTGAGTAGAAGTATGTGAATCTCCACAAACAATAGTGGCGCCAGGTAATGTAATTCCGTTTTCAGGACCTACTACGTGAACAATTCCGTTTTTTTGGTGACCCAATCCCCAGTGAGAAATACCATATTCATTGGCATTGTCTTCCAAGGCTTTCAGTTGATTTGCAGATAGCGGGTCAGCAACAGGTAAGTGTTGGTTTATGGTTGGTGTGTTGTGATCGGCAGTGGCAAAAGTACGCTCTGGATACAAAACGGAGATACCTCTTGTTTTTAAACCTAAAAAGGCAACAGGACTGGTAACTTCGTGGATGAAATGACGGTCAATAAACAGCACGTCTGGTCCATCTTCAATTTTGCGCGCTACGTGCGAATCCCATACTTTGTCAAATAATGTCTTACTCATTGTAACTATTTTTTTAATGTATTTTCTCTCTTAACAATTGATCTTAAACAAGTCACAATTGTATCAATTTGTGCAAATTTAAAAAAAGAAATAAAGTGTTATTACCAATATATCTGTTATATACGATACCCAAAATAACATTAGATTACTAAATAAATTCAAAAAATGTTGATTTTAGATCGTTGGCAACTTTGTGTTTTAATAAAAAGAGTTGAAAGGAACTCTTTTAAGCCAAATTCATCTTTTTTTAAAATTGGCAAATTTAGGCTTGTTTTGGGTTAAAATGACCGTTTTTGGTTAAAAAAATGTAACAAATCGAAGAAAAATAGTCATAAATTGAAAAAACGAATAATTCTAAAATGGGTGGTTTTGGTTCTTTTTTTGCCAAAATATTCAAATTGGATAGGAGATGATTTTGGTTTGTTTTTTAGCTACATTTTACGACATCCAAAAAATAACACTTCCGATTTTTTTGTTAATAACTTCCCGATTTTTTTAGCCTAAAAAAAACTAAATTTGAAACTCATTTTTTTTGAGTTTTTCTAATTTTTATATGTTTATAACCAGTTAAATAAACGACTAAAGTCAGCGTGATTTTAGCTCCCGAAAATTGAATTCGGGCTGGGATGAAGACCTATGTATTTAATATTCGATACCGAAACTACTGGATTACCAAAGCGCTGGGATGCTCCCATAACCGATGTGGACAATTGGCCACGTTGTATTCAAATTGCTTGGCAGTTGCATGATGATATGGGGAAACTCGTCGAACATCAAGATTATTTGGTAAAACCAGAAGGGTTTAATATTCCCTATGATGCGGAACGAATTCATGGGATTTCGACTGAATTAGCCGAAGCCGAAGGGATTTCCTTGGCTGAAGTTTTAGAAAAATTCAATATTTCTTTGGCGAAAGCCAAGTTTATTGTGGGACAAAATCTAGGTTTTGATGTTAATATTATGGGAGCTGAATTCCACCGAATGGGAGTGGCTTCACCCATGGCTTCACTTCCTGTTTTAGATACTTGTACCGAAGTTACCGCTTCGCTTTTACAATTACCAGGTGGACGTGGAGGAAAATTCAAATTGCCTACGTTGACCGAATTACACAGCTATCTTTTCAACAAGCCTTTTGCAGAAGCCCACAACGCTACTGCCGATGTAGAGGCAACTACAAGATGTTTTTTAGAGTTAATTCGTCGAGAAGTATTTACGAAAGAAGAATTAGATGTAACTCCAGAGTATTTCAGGTCTTTCCGCGAAAATAATCCAGCTGAAATCCAGTTGATTGGATTGCAACATATCAATTTAAAACAAGCTTCGGATGCCATTAGAGCGAGTTTGAAAAAAATTGAACAAGATGATGTTCAAATCACTATTTCAGATGAGGTAAAATCCGATTTAAAGGAAGCTTCTTTTGCCCATTTGCACAATCATACCCAATTTTCGGTACTGCAATCTACAATAGCGATTGCTAATTTAGTAAAGGCTTCCGCCAAATTTAAAATGCCCGCCGTTGCTATGACGGATACTGGAAATATGATGGGCGCTTTTCATTTTGTGAGTGCCGTTTTAAATCATAACAAAGCTGCAGAAGCTAAAAATAAAGAATTAGCCGAAAATGGTGAAGAGCCATCAGAAACGGTTATCAAACCTATTGTAGGATGTGAGTTTAATATTTGCGATAATCATAAAGATAAAACGAAAAAAGACAATGGGTATCAGGTAGTTTTATTGGCAAAAAATAAAAAAGGCTATCACAATCTAGCCAAAATGTCTTCTATCGCTTATACGGATGGCTTTTATTATGTTCCTAGAATTGATAGGGCAATTGTTGAAAAATACAAAGAAGACATCATTGTGTTGTCTGGAAATCTTTACGGAGAAATTCCAAGCAAGATTTTAAATATTGGCGAAACTCAGGCCGAAGAAGCCTTGATTTGGTGGAAGGAACAATTTGGCTCTGATTTTTATTTGGAGTTAATGCGTCACAAACAAGAAGATGAAAATCGGGTAAACCAAACCTTGATTGCTTTTGCCAAAAAACACCATATAAAATTAGCAGCTACGAATAATACCTATTATGTTGATAAAGAAGACGCCAACGCACACGATATTTTATTGTGTGTAAAAGATGGTGAAAAACAAGCTACGCCAATAGGTCGTGGTCGAGGTTATCGTTACGGTTTGCCTAATCAGGAATATTATTTCAAATCAGGCGATGAGATGAAGCAACTTTTTGCTGATTTGCCTGAAGCGATTATCAATATACAGGAAATCATCGATAAAGTAGAACCGTATTCTTTGTATCGTGATGTATTGCTGCCAAAATTTAAAATTCCTGATGAGTTTGAAGTGGCTGAAGATGCTGAAGATGGAGGGGTTCGTGGTGAAAATGCTTATTTGAAGTTCTTGACTATGGAAGGCGCTAAGAGACGTTATGGCGACATCACTCCTGAAATACAAGAACGTTTGGATTTTGAATTGCTTACTATTTCCAATTCAGGATATCCAGGTTACTTTTTGATTGTACAAGATTTCATTGCCGAAGCGAGAAAAATGGACGTTTCTGTGGGGCCAGGTCGTGGTTCGGCTGCGGGTTCTGCGGTGGCCTATTGTTTAGGAATTACCAATATTGACCCTATTAAATATGATTTGCTTTTTGAGCGTTTCTTAAATCCAGATCGTGTGTCGATGCCCGATATTGATATTGACTTTGATGACGAAGGTCGAGGTCGTGTTATGGATTATGTAATTAATAAGTATGGAGCCAATCAGGTAGCCCAAATTATTACTTACGGTAAAATGGCAACTAAATCAGCGATTAGAGATACGGCTCGTGTCTTGGATTTACCACTTTTTGAAGCGGACAGAATTGCTAAATTAATTCCGGGCATGATGCCTTCTAAATGGAATTTGGCTCGATTTATTGCAGAAAAAGAAGAGGATGTCAAAAAAGCATTGCGTTCGGACGAATTTGATAAAGTAAAAGAGTTAATCGCTATTGCTAATACAGCAGATTTAGCAGGAGAAACCATACAGCAGGCAAAGATGTTAGAAGGTTCCATGCGAAATACAGGAATCCACGCTTGTGGGGTGATTATTACCCCTGATGATATTACGAATTTCGTTCCAGTAACCACTGCGAAAGATTCTGATTTATATGTGACCCAGTTTGACAACTCGGTAGCCGAAAGTGCAGGCTTGTTGAAGATGGACTTTTTGGGATTAAAAACCCTAACCTTAATAAAAGATACCGTTAAACTGGTGAAGTACCGTACAGGAATTGAATTGAATCCGGATGAATTTCCTATTGATGATGTCAAAACCTATGAGTTGTTCCAAAGAGGGGAAACGGTAGGGATTTTCCAATACGAATCGCCTGGAATGCAAAAATACATGAAGGATTTGAAGCCTACTGTTTTTGCCGATTTAATTGCGATGAACGCTTTGTATAGACCAGGGCCGTTGGAGTATATTCCGTCGTTCATTCGAAGAAAAAATGGAGAAGAACCCATTACATACGATTTAGATGCGTGTGAGGAATATCTTGGAGAAACCTATGGAATTACGGTCTATCAAGAGCAAGTAATGCTTTTGTCCCAAAAATTAGCCAATTTTTCTAAAGGTGATGCCGATGTTTTGCGTAAGGCAATGGGTAAAAAGCAGAAAGATGTCTTGGATAAGATGAAGTCCAAGTTCATCGACCAAGCGATGGCTAATGGTCACGATGCGCAAAAATTAGATAAAATTTGGACCGATTGGGAAGCGTTTGCGAGTTATGCCTTCAATAAATCTCACTCTACTTGTTATGCTTGGATTGCCTATCAAACAGCCTATTTGAAAGCACATTATCCAGCCGAATATATGGCAGCGGTTCTTTCTAATAATATGAGTGATATTAAACAAGTTTCGTTTTTTATGGAAGAATGTAAGCGAATGGGCTTGCAGGTTTTAGGACCAGATGTGAACGAGTCGTTTTACAAATTTACGGTAAACGATGATTATGCCGTTCGTTTCGGAATGGGGGCAATAAAAGGAGTAGGGTCAGGAGCTGTAGCTACTATTGTGGAGAACAGAAAAGACGGAAAATACAAATCGATTTTTGATTTGACTAAGCGTATTGATTTGCGTGCCGCCAATAAAAAAGCATTAGAAAATTTGGCTTTAGCCGGAGGATTTGATTCGTTTGAAGGAACTACGCGCGCCCAATATTTTCATGATGATGGCGACGGAATTACATTCTATGAAAAGGCGATACGGTACGGAGCCAAGTTTCAAGAAAATGAAAATTCATCTCAGGTGAGTTTGTTTGGAGAAGCTAGTGATGTTCAAATTGCCGAACCCGTGGTGCCACCTTGCGAGGACTGGAGCACGATGGAAAAATTAGCCAAGGAAAAAGACGTGGTTGGGATTTATATTTCGGGCCATCCTTTGGATGACTTTAAATTTGAAATGAAATATTTTTGCAATGCTAAGCTAGAGGCATTGAAACACTTGGAACAATATGTTGGTAAAACGCTTTCTTTTGGCGGAATAATTAATAACGTTCAGCACCGAGTTGCCAAAAATGGTAAGGGTTGGGCTTCTTTCTTTTTAGAAGGATATGACGAAAGTTATGAGTTTAGAATTTTTGGCGAAGAGTATTTGAAATTCCGCCACTTTTTGATTCAGAACAATTTTACGTATATGCGCGTTTTGGTAAAAGAAGGTTGGGCAGACAAAGAAACGGGTAAAAAAGGAGAGCCTCGACTACAGTTTACTTTAATCCAATATTTGCAGGATGTGTTGCCTTCTTTTGCTAAGAAGTTGGTGTTGTTATTGAATATCAACGATATTCAAACCGATTTTATCTATCAATTGAACCAACTTTTTCAAGAAAATAAAGGAGACAATACCGTTACTTTTGAAGTCATGGAATTGGAAAAAATCACTAAAATGGTCGAAACCACCTCTGAAATTAATGAAGCTGATGAAGAAGTTTTTGTTGAAGAAAGTGATAGTGAGGATGCTGATGTTTCTTTGATAGAAAATCAAAAAATTAACACAACTACAGCAGTTGAAGAGATTAATGTGGTAACTAAATTGAGTATGCCAAGTCGGAAATTGAAAGTTAAAATATCGAATGAGTTATTATTAGAATTAGAAAAAAGGCAGATTAATTTTAAGTTGAATTAAATTGACGAATAAAAAAAGGTAATGCATTCATAATCAAAACTAATTCAGGAGTGATGTGAGAATGCTTTTTAATTTATAAATTTGCAATAGAATTAATAAACAAATAAAAAATAATATAGTATGGCATTAGCAATAACAGATGCTACTTTTGACGAAGTAGTTTTAAAATCAGACAAACCAGTAGTAGTAGATTTTTGGGCAGCTTGGTGTGGGCCTTGTAGAATGGTAGGACCAGTAATTGATGAAATTGCTACTGAATATGAAGGGAAAGCCGTAGTTGGTAAAGTTGATGTTGATGCTAACCAAGAATTTGCAGCAAAATACGGAGTTAGAAATATTCCAACAGTTTTGATTTTCAAAAATGGAGAAGTAGTAGGAAAACAAGTAGGTGTGGCTCCAAAACAAACGTATACGGATAGCTTAGACGCATTATTGTAATCTCTTGATTGTATTGATATAAAAAAGGTTGACGAAAGTCAGCCTTTTTTATTGCATATAAAGTACCAATCGTTTTCTTATATTTGGGTAATGAATATTGAATCACAAAGAGAGGCTATTTCTAGTTTTCGTCATTTGGAGTTGTTAGCTCATCAAGTGGTGGAAGGATTTATTTCGGGTATGCACAAAAGTCCTTTTCATGGTTTTTCGGCTGAATTTGCAGAGCATAAAGTCTATAATTCGGGAGAAAGTACCAAACATATCGATTGGAAATTATTTGCTAAAACCGATCGTTTGTACACCAAACAATTTGAGGAAGAAACCAACTTGCGTTGTCATATTATTATTGATAATTCTTCGTCAATGCATTACCCCAATTTAAAAGAAAACCAGCAATTTTATGAAAGTAAAATAGGGTTTTCTGTGTTGGCTTCGGCGGTTTTAATGAATTTATTGAAAAAACAACGTGATGCAGTGGGTTTAAGCGTGTTTTCGTCTACCTACGAATATTATGCGCCGGAGAAAGGAAGTGATCGTCATCACCGAATGATTTTGAATGCGCTTGAGGGGCTTTTGGAACAGCCGAAAGTTTCTAAAACGACCGACACTATTACTTTTTTACATCAAATTGCAGAAAAGATACATCGTCGCTCCATGATTATTTTGTTTACAGATATGTTTCAGACTGGAAATGAAGAGGTTTTATTTAGCGCTTTGCAACATTTAAAGCATAACAAACATAAGGTGGTTTTGTTTCATGTTTTTGATTCAAAAACTGAATTGGGATTTAATTTCGATTCAACTCCTAGAAAATTTATAGATGTAGAAACCGGAGAAGAAGTTGCTATTTTTGCTGATACCGTTCAGCAAGATTATGAAAAAGAAGTGGCCACTTATTTTAAAAAGTTAGCATTAAGTTGTGCTCAAAACCGAATTCAATATGTTCCGGTTGCAGTTGGTGAAAATTTTGAAAAAATACTATTAACCTATTTGGTTGAAAAACAAAACTTTGGTTAATTTCAAGAAGGAATATTTTATTTTTTTTCTAAAAATACTTGCGTAAACGGAAATCTGTTGTATATTTGCAACCGCAATTAAGCAGAGGTTTGGTAGTTCAGTTGGTTAGAATACATGCCTGTCACGCATGGGGTCGCGGGTTCGAGTCCCGTCCAGACCGCTAAATTGGGAAAAGCACTTCGTAATGAAGTGCTTTTTTGCCCAAAAACAGTATCTAAAGCTAGTTGTGTTGTTTGGTCGGCCTTGTAAGCTGACCGGGTTTAGTAGTTAGACCAATGAAAAGCTTTCCACTTTGTGGATAGCTTTTTTGATTTAAAAGGGTACTAAATCGTTATAGTAGTTTTTCTATAACAAATAACTATTGCATTTTTCCATTTTTATCTATTTCTCCCCTTTATTTAAGATTTGTTTCTCCCCCAAAGCACTTCTCAAAAAAATAATTGTATTTTTATCGAATATTAGTTCTATTCAAACGAAAAACATTGAAACGATATTTTCTTTTTTTAGTCATTTTACTTTTTAGTTCTTGTCAATATTTTGAGAAGCAAGTCCCTTCTGAAAAGGAATTGTTGGCCAAAGAATTAAAAGAAATTAATTGGAAAGAAGTAGATGAGTTTCCATCACTTGTTGATTGTGAAAAAATTGAAGATAAAACACAACGTCAACAATGTTTTTTTGAAATCTTAACCCAGTTAATTCAAGAAAAATTAAGTGTTGATACACTATCTGTTTTATATCCAGAATTGGATACTATAGAGGTCAAAGTCACTGTTTTTCCTAATTCAACCATGCGATTTGAGCCGCAATTTCCCAAAGATTCGGTGGCGTATGATACCATTAAAATAGATAGTATTTTAAAAGCTCGTTTGGTGGACTTCCCGAAAGTAAATCCGGCTATCAAACGCGGAATACCCGTTAAGACTCAATTTATTCTTCCTGTTATACTAAAAGTCGAATAGTTGCTACCTTTAAATAAACCTCAATTGGCAAACGAACGCATCATATTAGGCATCGACCCAGGAACCACTATTATGGGTTTTGGATTGATTAAAGTAGTCAACAAAAAAATGGAATTTTTGCAATTGAATGAACTGCAATTATCCAAATACGACAACCATTATCAAAAGTTAAAAATCATTTTTGAACGCACGATTGAATTAATCGAAACACATCATCCTGATGAAATCGCGATTGAAGCTCCTTTTTTTGGAAAAAATGTACAATCGATGCTGAAATTAGGTCGCGCACAAGGTGTTGCCATGGCGGCGGGACTTTCGCGCGGGATTCCAATTACAGAATATGAGCCTAAAAAAATAAAAATGGCTATTACCGGAAATGGAAATGCGAGTAAAGAACAGGTAGCCAAAATGCTCCAACAATTATTAGGACTTAAAACATTACCTAAAAATTTAGATTCAACCGATGGATTAGCCGCGGCTGTTTGTCATTTCTTTAATTCGGGTAGAGTGGAAATTGGTAAAAGTTATTCGGGTTGGGATGCTTTTGTGAAACAAAATGAAGAACGAATTAGGTAATTTGAAAATGGACCAATTAAGATTTTTTCTTCTTGTATGGCACACATTTTTAAATTTTCAAATTAAATAATTTTCAAATTAAATGTCAGGTATCTACATTCATATTCCATTCTGTAAACAGGCTTGTTATTACTGTGATTTTCATTTTTCGACTTCGATGAAGAAGAAAGAGGAAATGGTTTTGGCTTTAGCCAAAGAACTGCAATTGCGCAAAGATGAGTTGCTAAACGATCCTAAATTTTCAGGAATTGAAACCATTTATTTTGGCGGTGGAACACCAAGTAGATTGGAAATTGCAGATGTAAGATTTTTGATTCATACGATTTATGAGCATTATACTGTTGTAGAAAATCCCGAAATTACTCTCGAAGCCAATCCTGACGACTTGTCGGAATCGTATTTACTAGAACTTAAAGAGATTGGAGTTAACCGACTTTCCATTGGAATTCAGTCTTTTTTTGAAGAGGATTTGAAGATGATGAATCGCGCTCACAATTCGGCAGAAGCCAAAAAATGTTTAGAAATAGCCACCCGTTATTTTGATAATATTTCACTGGATTTAATCTACGGTATTCCTGACCCGAGCCAGAATGGCGAACAGGCGAAGCAAATGACTAATGAAAGATGGCAGCGGAATATCGAAACAGCATTGTCTTTTGGGATACCGCATATTTCAAGTTATGCCTTGACGGTGGAACCTAAAACCGCTTTAAATAAACTGATTCAAACAGGAAAAGTAGCTGCACCCAACGATGAGGTCGCTCAGGCACATTTTATGATTTTGGTCGAAACGCTTGAAGCCAATGGATTTGTTCATTATGAACTGTCCAATTTTGGTAAAGAAAATTATTTTTCCAAGAATAATTCGGCTTATTGGCTGGGTAAAAGGTACTTAGGAATTGGCCCTTCGGCACATAGTTATGATGGAGTTACCAGAAGTTGGAATGTTGCTAATAATGCTTTGTATTTAAAAGCTATTCAGAATGATGAATTGCCTAATGAAGTTGAAAAATTAACTCTCGAAGACCGATACAATGAATATATTATGACGGGATTACGAACCATTTGGGGGGTTTCTTTAGTTCGAATTGAGCAGGAGTTTGGGACAGAATATTTGGATTATTTGAAGCGACAATCAGAAAAATTCATCGTTGATGGTTTGCTTTCTATTACTGACGGGATACTGAAGCCTACATTGAAAGGAAAATTTTTAACGGATGGAATAGCAAGTGATTTGTTTTACTTAAATTTGGAATAATCTAACATAAAAAATTTAAGCCCTTTGTGGTTAATATATGATAGCCAATATAGATAGTAAATCCATAGACTTATCAAAACCCATTGATATCTCGATTCCAATAACGAATGACGAGCAAAATCCCATTGCTTGGTATCAAAAGGCACCCGAAATTACTCCTGTAGTTATTGGAGATTGGATTGGGAAAGTGGCGGAAGGGCAATCGTCAACGAATTTTAATAATCTATTTTTCAATCCGCATGCCCACGGGACACATACTGAGTGTTTAGGACATATTACTAGAGATTTTTACAGTATCAATCAGTGTTTGAAACAGTTTTTCTTTTGGGCAACTTTAATTTCGGTTCAACCAGAACAAGTAGGAGAAGACGAGATAATTTCAAAAATGCAAATTGAAAAAACGTTGAAATCCGTTCATAATTCAGAAATTAATCCAGAAGCTATTGTTATTAGAACGTTGCCTAACGACGGTTCTAAAAAATCATTGAAGTATTCGAATACGAATCCGCCTTTTTTGTCTGAAGAAGCAGCGTTGTTCCTTCGCGAAAGCGGAATCCAACATCTGTTGATTGATTTACCCAGTGTTGATAAAGAAAAAGACGGTGGAAAATTGTTGGCACACAAAGCCTTTTGGAATGTTACAAACGTAAACCATTTGAATGCTGACGCTAGACTGAATTGTACGATTACAGAGATGATTTTTGTTCCTAACGAAGTGCCTGACGGGAATTATATACTCAATTTACAAATCGCTTCGTTTGAAAACGACGCGAGTCCGAGTAAGCCAGTTTTGTATTCGATACAATAAAAAGACCTTTTTAAAGTTAGTGTATGAACCTAGATTATTTTTACGACTATTGTCTTTCCAAAAAAGGAGTTACCGAACATTTTCCGTTTAATGAAGATGCTTTGGTGTTAAAAGTAGGTGGAAAAATGTTTCTCCTGAGTTCGCTGAGTTCATGGGAAAACGGGAATCCAAAAGTCAATTTAAAATGTGATCCTGAAAGAGCTCAAGAATTGCGTGCTGAATATGACGGAATCCAACCCGGGTATCACATGAGTAAAAAGCATTGGAACACCATTTCCATCAATGAAGATGTTGCTGATGCCTTAGTTAAAGAATTAATCGACCATTCGTATGAATTGGTTTTTAGTAGTTTGCCTAATAAAATAAAGAACGAAATCCTGATAGTAGAAAATTAGATAGTATATTTACTCGAATTAAAATAATTCCCAAATAAAAAGAATATGAATGAGCAATTAAAAAAGTTCTTGAACGAAGAGCAAGATCCTAAAGCCATCGAAAAAGTCATGTCGAAATTGAGTGATTTGTTGATGAAAAATGAAGAAATTGGTTATATAGCGGTGCAAAAGAAACCCGCAATCACCGTTTTACCAGATAGTATTGTGGTAACGAATAAACGAATTATCATTTGCCAGCCTAAGAATTTAGGGCTTTCGATGAATTTTACTGATTATTCTTGGGACGAAATCGAAAGTACTTTTGTTAAAGAAGGTATTTTAGGTTCTGACTTTTCATTTGTGACCAAAACGGATATTTCGGTGACTATTGAATACATTCCTAAAGTTCAAGCGAGAAAGATGTATGCTTTTGCTAAAGAACAAGTCGATTTGTTAAAAGGAGGTTCAGTACCTAGTACTAACGCGGCGGTTGAAGAAGTCGACACAGAAGAAGTAACTTCGTTTGCAGAGATTATGCCTACTCAAGCTCCTTCGTTTTCTGAAATCAGTACTTTGGATGGAGATAAACCATTGAATGAATTGTCATCGGACGAACTTTTTGAAAAGTTGCAGAACTATAAAAAGTTACTCGATAATGGGTTGATTTTACAAGGCGAATACGATGCTTTGAAAAAAGAAATTCTGAGTTATATGTAATAAAAAAAGCGGTTTCATTTGAAACCGCTTTTTTATTTTTTTATTTTTAGAATAGAAAATCCGAGCATTCCCCATGCTAGAATAAGTAACAATCCGCCTATTGGTGTGATGAATCCGATAGGTTTAAAATTGATTCCTGTAATTCCCATTGTGGACAACAGATAAATCGATCCTGAAAAGAAAAGTATTCCTGATATAATCAGAGTATAAATTGTTTTTTTAGTTTTCTCCAGAATATCATTTTGAGTCGCTAGAAAGAACAAAAAGAACGCTTGGTACATTTGATAACGTACTCCTGTTTCAAAACTAATCAATTGTTCGGGAGTCAACACTTTTTTTAAAGCATGGGCTCCAAAAGCTCCTAATATAATAGCAAACATTCCTAAAAATGCAGCCGTTGCAGCAATTTTTTTATTCATAATAGACTAATTTATTTACTTAGTTCTACAAAATAGTGGTAAAACAACGGAATGGTTTCGATTCCTTTCAAGTAGTTGAAAATTCCGAAATGTTCATTTGGTGAGTGAATGGCATCACTGTCTAATCCAAATCCCATTAAGATGGTTTTGCTTTTCAATTCTTTCTCGAATAAAGCGACAATAGGAATACTACCGCCAGAACGAACAGGAATGGCTGGAACGCCAAAGGTTTTAGTGTAGGCTTTATTAGCGGCTTGGTAGCCAATGCTGTCAATTGGTGTTACATATCCTTGTCCCCCGTGATGCGGAGTTACTTTTACGGTTACCCCTTTTGGAGCAATACTTAAGAAATGTTGGGTGAATAATTCGGTGATTTCCTCCCAATCTTGATTTGGAACCAAACGCATTGAAATTTTGGCAAAAGCCTTACTCGCAATCACAGTTTTAGCTCCTTCTCCAGTATAGCCACCCCAAATTCCGTTGACGTCTAATGTGGGGCGAATGGAGTTTCTTTCGTTAGTGACATAGCCTGTTTCTCCATATACCTCTTCAATGTCTAATGCTTTTTTATAGTTTTCCAAACTGAAAGGCGCTTTGGCCATTTCAGCTCTTTCGGCAGCAGAAAGTTCTTCTACTTTGTCATAAAATCCAGGAATCGTAATGTGATTGTTTTCGTCATGTAAGGAAGCAATCATTTTAGTCAATACATTGATTGGATTCGCTACGGCGCCACCATACAATCCAGAATGTAAATCGCGATTAGGTCCTGTAACTTCTACTTCTACATAACTCAAACCGCGAAGTCCTGTGGTAATAGAAGGCTGTTGATTAGAAATCATTCCAGTATCCGAAATCAAAATCACATCATTTTTAAGTTTTTCTTGATTGCGTTCTACAAACCAACCCAAACTTTTAGAACCAATTTCTTCTTCGCCTTCAATCATGAATTTTACATTGCAAGGCAAAGAATTTGAATTAATCATGTATTCAAACGCTTTGACGTGCATGTACATTTGCCCTTTGTCGTCGCAAGCGCCACGTGCAAAAATAGCGCCTTCGGGATGAATTTCAGTCGTTTTAATTACGGGTTCAAATGGAGGAGAAGTCCATAATTCGATTGGATCGGGTGGTTGTACATCATAATGCCCGTAAACTAAAACAGTAGGTAAGTTGGGGTCAATGATTTTTTCGCCATAAACAATCGGATAGCCTGGGGTATCGCAAATTTCGACTAAGTCGCAGCCTGCTTTTTCTAAACTTTCCTTTACAGCATCAGCAGTGTCAAATACATCTTGAGAATAAGCCGTGTCAGCGCTTACCGAAGGGATTTTTAATAATTCAATTAATTCATTGATGAAACGTTCTTTGTTTTCTTGAACGTAGGACGATATATTTTCCATAATTGGGTTTCAAATTATACAATCAAAAGTACAAAAAAGGAGTGAAATATTTTTTGTTTAATTTGCTTTGAAAATTAGAACTTATGTGTATATTTGCACCCAATTCACGCGGATATGGTGAAATTGGTAGACATGCCAGACTTAGGATCTGGTGCCGCAAGGCGTGTAGGTTCGAGTCCTATTATCCGCACAAAAAAAGCTTCTCATTGAGAAGCTTTTTTTTTGGGAGTCAATTTAAACGTTCTTCAAATTGATAATTTCTTGTTCTGTAAGCATTCGCCAATTGCCTCGAGGCAAATTCTTTTTGGTTAAACCGGCAAAAGCGACACGGTCAATTCGCAATACATTATATTCAAAATGTTCAAAAATAGAGCGTACCACTTTCACATTAGCAGTACGTAATTTTAGACCAATTTCGCTTTTAGGTTCGTTGTCGATATAACTTACTTCTTCTACAAATACTCGGTGACCGTCTAAAACTAATCCTTTACTTATTTTTTCTAAATCTTCGTATTTCAAGTTTTTGTCTAACGAAATTTGGTAGATTTTAGATGATTTTTGATTAGGTAAGGTAAATTTTCTAATCATATCAGTGTCATTGGTAAACAATAACAACCCTGTAGTATTTTTGTCCATTCGACCTACTGCGCCAATTTTTGCTGTAGTAGCCCCGCGAACCAATTCTAAAACATTACGAAATTCTTGACCTTCGTCTAATGCTGTAGTGAAATTTTTAGGTTTGTTCAACAAGATGTATTCTTTTTTCTCTGGAGTCAATGTTACACCATCAAAGTTGACCACATCATTAAGTTTTACTAAATAACCCATTTCAGTCACAGGAACACCATTCACTTTTACGTTACCTGATTGGATGTAAATATCGGCATCACGACGCGAACACACTCCTGAATTAGCAATGTATTTATTCAAACGAATTTCATCCGAAGCCTTCACTCTTTTTGGCGCTTGATTTGGTTTTTTGACAGCTTTGTTAGCTTCTGTCTCGGATATTTTAGTATTGATTTTGGCTTTTTTAGGACCTTGAGCACGCTTTGGCATCGCCGGTCTTGGCTTATTTGAACTAGGTCTAGAACTATTGGCTCTTCCGCCACCTCTGTTGGTATTCATAATAATTGGTAATTTATTACTGCATAGGGACTACATTGCCCTTGAGCCTGCAAAGATAGTATTTATATCCTTGAGAAACGATTTTAGAATCAAAGAGTTGAAAGTCGTGAGTGGTTAAACAAAGTGCAACAGACGCTTTCCGTGCCACAAAACGGCGGGATTTATCAGAATGATGCAGAATACCCCAGCAACAATCAGCAACTTTAATACATTATGTAGTCTTAAAAACTGTTCTTTGGTAGTGGCTTTTTGTAAAAAAAGCGCAAAGAAAATTAACACAATCAGGCAACCATAAAAGTACGTATCCATATAGCCCACATCGTAAATTTCGATTAAAATATAAACTGGAATTACCGTTGAAACAGTTAATATAGTAATACTTGTTTTGGCTGTTTTTTCGCCATAAACAACCGGAACGGTTTTGTAATTGTTTACTAAATCGCCTTTTAAATTCTCTAAATCTTTAACCATTTCCCGAATGAGCAATAGCAAAAACAAAAAGCTGGCGTGTGCAAATATAACCGCCAATTGACTGCTGTAGTTTTCGATTTCTTCAAAAGGAATTTGGTTGTAATAATACAAAAGGATGGCAAAAAACGGTAGAACAGCTAAAAATGCCGACATCAAATTGCCAATGAAAGGCTGTTTTTTGATTTTATGTGAATAGAGCCAAATCAAGAAAATATACACCGAGAAGAACAAAAAGGCGCGCCAGGAAACCAATAACGCCATTAATGCAACAATAAAATTCAATGAGAAATAGACATTCAATTTAGTTTTTTGACTTACTAAACGGTCTAACATCGATTTGTTGGGACGATTGATTAAATCTTTTTGGCTATCGTAAAAATTATTGATGATATATCCCGAAGCAATGGTCAAAGACGAAGCAAAAACCAAAATAAACAAATTCAAGTCGAGCAGTACATTCAAGGCTCTTTTTTCGGGAGCCAAAATGAATATGGCTGATAAGTACTGCGCCAAGATAATAATAGGAATATTATACCCTCTTATTACAGAGAACAAGCTGATAATTTTCTTAATCACCAATTTGTTAGCTCTGCTTAGCATTGTTGTGTTTTTATCGTTAAATGGTTGGGTTAGAACTGGTATACCACTTCTAATTTGTAGTCTTTCAAAGAAGCTTTGGCGCGTTCTAAATCTTCGGTAAAACCTAAGATGTAACCACCTCCGCCAGAACCACATAGTTTCAAATAGTAATCGTTAGTATCAATTCCTTTTTGCCAAATACCGTGAAATTGCTCTGGAATCATCGGTTTAAAATGATTCAAAACTACTTTTGATAACTTTTTAGTGTTGGCAAACAAAGATTTCATATCGCCACCTAAGAAATTTTCAACACAGGAATCAGTATATTTTACAAACTGTGTTTTGAGCATGTTACGGAAACCTTGATCTTTCAAATTTTCCATAAAAATATTGACCATTGGTGCTGTTTCTCCCACAATTCCTGAGTCGATTAAGAAAACAGCTCCTTTTCCATCAAAACTTTGCGTTGGAATACCTGTTGCCTCGATATTGTCTTTGGAATTGATTAAAATAGGAATGCTTAAGTAACTGTTTAAAGGATCTAGACCCGAACTTTTTCCGTGAAAAAAACTTTCCATTTGAGAAAAAATGGTTTTTAAGGCTAACAATTTCTCACGAGTTAAGTTTTCTAAAACGGTGATTTTATTTTGGGCATATTTGTCGTAAATCGCAGCGACTAAAGCACCACTACTTCCTACGCCGTATCCTTGCGGAATACTTGAGTCAAAGTACATGCCGTTGTTCACATCACTCTCCAAAGTAACTAAGTCAAACTGAACTAAATCAGGTTGTTCAACAGCTAAATTTTTCAAATGTGTTACAAAACGTTTTAAATGTCCATTAGAAGAAATGGCTTCCTCCGAAGGGTTTTTGTCCGTTTTCAAGGCACCATTATAAAAATTATAAGGAATAGAAAGTCCTTTGGAGTCTTGGATAATTCCGTATTCTCCAAAGAGTAATATTTTTGAGTAAAATAAAGGTCCTTTCATAGTATTGTTTATTCAATTAATTGACTACCAATTCCAATTTCATCACAAATATACTGACCATTTTGACAATAGCCAACTAATTCGTCCTGAATAAATTGCAAGACTTTCTCTTTCACTTGATTGGGGTAGAGCACGTGAACATTGGCACCAGCATCTAAAGTGAAACAAACGGGTATTTTGGTTTCATTTCTAAACGTCCAAATGCGATTGATAATCTCTAATGTATTCGGTTTCATTAAGATGAAATACGGCATCGAAGTCATCATCATGGCGTGTAGTGTCAAAGCTTCGCTCTCAACAACAGCGATGAATTGTTCCAAATTTCCTGATTCAAAAATGGGAATCAGTTGGTCTAAATTTTCATGTGCTTGAGCAAATCGCCTTTCGGCAAAAGGATGGTCGTGCATTAAGTCGTGACCAAGAGTACTTGATACCTGTTTTTCGCCTTTATCAACTAAAAGAATAGTGTCTTGGTAATTTTTGAAATTGTCGTGGATAGCGTGTGGGAATTCGATTCCGAATAAATCTGAACTTCCTGGAATATTCGCTTGGTTTCCCCAAACGACCACTTGACCTTTTACACTTCTACAAGCGCTACCGGATCCTAAACGCGCTAAGAAAGAGGCTTTTTGGTAAAAATATTCTTCGGTCATTGCAGGATTTAATTCCTTTTCCAAACTCATCAAGTTCATAGCCAAAGCTGCCATTCCCGATGCAGAAGAAGCAATTCCAGAACTGTGTGGAAACGTATTTTGGGTGTCAATTGTAAAATGATAGTCTTTCAAAAATGGCAAATACGGTTCAACTCGCTCCAAAAATTTCTGAATTTTTGGTTTAAAATCCTCTTTTGGTTGTCCTTCAAAAAGCAGATCAAAAGAAAAATTGGAGTCTGGATTTTGTTTTTTAGCGAAAGCCAATTGGGTAATTGTTTTGCAATTATTCAAGGTAAAACTCACCGAAGGATTCGCCGGCACTTGATTTTCTTTTTTGCCCCAATATTTCACCAAAGCAATATTGCTTGGCGCGCTCCATTGAAAAACGCCTTGTTCTATAGCATGTGTGTAAGGAGCCGGAATAAAATCGTTTATTGTCACCATGAATGAAAATTTTAGCAAAGATACTTTTTTTGCTGAATTGCTTTTGAGTAATTTTGGGTCAAATAAAAAATGAAATGAATAAAATTTCTCGCATAGCAATCGTTGTATTTGTTTGTTTGATAGTGGGGTATGTGTCTGGAATGGTTACCCGAGCTTCTATAACAACTTGGTATCCTACTTTGGTAAAGCCGAGTTTTAATCCGCCCAATTGGATTTTTGCACCTGTTTGGACTTCGTTGTATGTTATGATGGGGATTGCGGCAGGATTAATTTGGAATCAAATAACAACCCACAAAGAAGCGGTTACAAAAGCGTTGCAATTTTTTGCAATTCAATTGGTTTTGAATGCACTTTGGTCGTACTTGTTTTTTGGATTGCACAATCCAATGTTGGCTACTATCGAAGTAGTTTTACTTTGGCTTATGATTTTTGAAACCTATTCTCAGTTTGCCAAAATCAACAAAACGGCTAGTTATTTACTATTACCATATTTGGCTTGGGTGAGTTTTGCTTCGGTATTAACGGCTAGTATTTGGTGGTTGAATAGATACAATTAGTTGATTTCTACTTGTATTAAATGTCCTAAAAGTTGTTTGTATCTGTCCCAAAACAGTTGTATAAAATAGATGGTATAGAATACAAAAGGGATTTTAAAAAAGTTCCAATAATTGAATTGGAAATTTCCTGAAAAATTGAAGAATGCGCCAGTAACTAAAATTCCAGTTGTAACAATTAAAATTTTAGAATTAATAGGTTTATTTAATTGTTTGATGATTCGTTGTAGTGTTTGGTTGATTTCCCATTCTACAAATTGTTCGGAGTTATTCTTTAAAAATTGAATGTGTTTTAAAAGTAAGTATTGGTATACACTATTCTGAAAATTGAAACTACTACCAATTGAAAGCAATGCTAAATAGCCCATTTTATTCCATTCAAACACATCTTGAACCCCTATTAATTCTAATAGTATAGTGACAAAGCCCATACTTGATGTTATAAAAAACAATATTCCTGAAAAGTATAATGCAAATTGGCAATTTACTATTCTAGTTCTTAAAGGTTTGTCTTTAGTGATTAATAGCGGTCTGTAACTATTGATGAGTTGGATTCGGGCAGTAATGGTGTTCATGGGTAAGAGTTGGGAGTATTCTATTTTATTTTTTAAATGGGTTGGTCTTGTATATTACAAATATTAAAATAAGTAATAAGACAATTTTACCTACCAGAAATCCAATACCATAAGTATTCAGTGTTTGTAGCTGATATATTATGATGTCATATATAATATAAGCTAGGCGCAGAGAAAGAAATATAGAAATGTAAAATAGTATTTTTTTCATAGTTTAAAAAATTAGGCGATAATAATTAGAGTACTATCGCCTTTTTAATTACTATTTAGTAACTGTAGTTGTTGTTGGAGTATAAATTCCCCATGTTAGGGCTGCAACTAGTCCATTTACAAAAGTTTGTCTCGTAAATACAGTGTAGTTTTCAGCTCCATCTGCCATTTGCTTAGAGTCAGAAACACCTACAGGTGCTAAACCTTCAATTAAATAATGATTCCATTTGGTAACTTGTGAGTTTCCTTGAGCTCCTTTACCCACTACGCTTGTATAAGAGTAGCAAGAAGTTAACATGATTGAGGCTGCAAAAGCAACAGTCAAAACTTTGAATGTTTTTTTCATTTTGGGATTTTTAAATTATTAATAGATTGATCACTTTTCAAGTAGTGAATCAAGGTGCCAAAACTACAAACCTTTTTTACTAAAACAAAATGTTTTTTAATTATAAATCATTAATTTTAAATTATAGGTAAAAAAAATATTATTATTCTGCAATGGCAGTTGCAACAATAAACCCACTTGTCCACGCATTTTGAAAGTTGAATCCGCCAGTAATGGCATCAATATTGACGATTTCGCCAGCAAAATAAAGGTTCGGATGTAATTTGCTTTCCATGGTTTTGAAATTGATTTCTTTTAAATCAATTCCGCCCGCAGTTACAAATTCTTCTTTAAAAGTGCTTTTGCCATTGACTTGAAAAATGCCTTTTGTGAGTTGGTTTGCCAAGTTTTGCAATTGGATTTTGGACAAATCCGCCCATTTAGTTTCAGTGCCAATACCTGAAGCCAAAACTAAACTTTCCCATAGACGATTTTGCAATTCCAAAGGTGATTTTTTTGCTACCGTTTTTTTAGCATGTTCTTGTTTGAGTTCTTTCAAAAGAATTGTAGCTTCCTCAGTATCTATATCATTAAGCCAATTCACGTCTAATTTAAATTGGTAGTTTTTATCGTGTAAGATGCGCGCTCCCCAAGCAGATAATTTCAAGATGGCAGGGCCACTCATTCCCCAATGGGTAATCAATAAAGGACCTGATGACTCGAGTTTAGTGTCTTTGACTTTAACGCTAACTTGGGTAGCAATGCCGGGCAATTCTTTGATTCGGGCATCTTTGATATTAAAAGTAAATAGGGAAGGTACAGGTGTAACAATGGCGTGACCAAAGGTGTGTAACAAATCCCAAATTTTTGGATTGCTTCCTGTGGCTAAAATGAGTTTTTCGGCTAAAAAGGTTTCGTTTTGGGTGTCGATTTTCCAACAATTTTCGGTTTTAAAAATGGATTGTACACTTTGTCCAGTTAATATTGTAACACCTAATTGGCGACTGGCATTTAAGAAACAGTCAATTATAGTTTGAGATGAATTAGACACTGGAAATAGTCGGCCGTCGTCTTCTATTTTGAGTTCGACTCCGTGTTTTTCAAACCACTCAATAGTATCTCCGGAGCAAAATTGATGAAAAGGACCACGCAATTCTTTTTCACCTCTAGGGTAAAATTTTACCAATTCGTTGGGTTCAAAACAAGCATGAGTTACATTACAACGTCCCCCTCCTGAAACGCGAACTTTAGAAAGTACTTCTTTACCGCGTTCTAGAATCGCCACTTTGAGTTTCGGATTGCGCTCTACGATATTGATAGCCGAAAAAAATCCAGCAGCACCACCTCCCACAATAATAATATCAAAGTTTTGATTCATGTTTTGAATTTGAGGCACAAAGTTAAGAATTAAAACTATCTAAACTATTAACCCTTCCAGCCTTTTGAAGGCAGGAAGAGTTGTCTAAATCTATTTTTTCACTTCCAAAAGAACCAAGTCAAATTCCGAATCAATAGTTGCGGTTCTGTTAGTAATTACAGCTGTTTTACCCGAATAGGCATCGTGTACTTTTGTACCATTCTTAAAAATAGTTCCAGTTGCAATTGTTTTTTTGCCTTTGGCTAAATTCAAGCCCACAACCACTTGATCCTTGTATTTTCCTTGAGTAAAAGTACGACTAAACACATAAGGAGTAGTCGAAATTTGTTGGTGTACACCGGCACCTATGGCAGGATGATTTTTTCTAAACTGACCCAATTTTTGCCAGTGTGCTAAAGTTTTTTGAGTACTCGGGTTGTTTTTAATAGCATCCCAATTCATAAATGAACGTAGTGTCGCATCGCCTTGCGTACCTTCAATCACTAAATTACGAGCCGATTCGTCTCCGTAATATACTTGAGCCGTTCCAGGAGTTAGCAATAATTTTGTAGCACTTTCAAATGTTTTTTCTCTTTTTCCGTCAAAGGGCGTCGAGTCATCGTGAGACGAAATGTAGTTTAAAACTCCAAAACCTTTTAATTCATTTTGCAACTTGCTAGAATAGAAAGAAAACAAACTTTCGTAGTCTTTTTTTGCTTCATTTTTGAATTCGAAATTGATTAAACTATTGAATCCATTGGCAAAATAATTTACTTTTTTGTCACCAAAATCATAGTACAATCCACCGCTGATGTTATAACCTGAAACTTCTCCTGTGGTATAAAAAGCATTGTTGTCTAGCACTTTTTTAGGATTGTTTTTTTTCCAAGTAGCAAAAGCATAGTTGCATTGCTTTTTGAATTCAGCCCAAACGCCTTCTTCAATGTGTTTGGCAGTATCGGCACGGTAGCCGTCAATTCCATATTCGCTAATATAATCGGTTAACCATTTGATGATGTAATATTTAGGTGCTCTTGGGTAGCCTGTACGGGTAAAAAATGCGTCTAATTCTTTCATTTCTTTTTCGTAATGTCCTTCTTTTTTCCATTTTTCTACTAAAGCTGTAGGAAGTTCTACATTTTGCTCGCTTTCTGTACGCGTATCAGGAAGGTTTGCTACAAGAGTACAAGCAGTTGTATTTGTGTAGTTTTTGTAATCACAAGCCGGGCTAGTTCGCACCCAGTTTTCTGGCCAAACCGCATCTTGTGGTGTAACAGGCCCCGTATGATTGATTACTCCATCAAATACAATTCGGATGCCGTGTTGATGTGCTTTTTCAACCATGTTTTTTAAATCTTCGGCTGTTCCAAAGTTAGGATCTAAGGCTGTCCAATCTTTTGCCCAATACCCATGAAATCCATAACTATATCCGGTTCCTTCGTCAGTTCCATCGTGGATTTGTTCTACCAAAGGTGTCATCCAAATGGCATTTATACCTAGTTTGTCAAAGTAACCTTCTTCGATTTTTTGGGTAATCCCTTTAATATCACCTCCCATAAAACCACGTAATTTTCCGGTTTCTTTGTTTCGATTGAAATTAATATCATTACTTGGGTCTGCGTTATTGAAACGATCCGTCAATAAGAAATACAAATTGGCTCCTTCCCAAACAAATGGAGCCGACTGTGCTGTTTTTTTATGTTGAGCTTGTGTTTCATTTGTCCAAATGAATACTGCCAAAAGGGCTAGTAATAAAACATTTTTTTTCATAATATTTGATTTAGTTTTAACCATTAAGGGATTAAGGGAATTAAGTTTTATTGTACTATTAAAAGGGTTTTAATTATTTATGTTTTGCTATTAATACAGTATTTTTTCTTAATGAATCTTAATTTCTTAATGGTTTAATTAATGTTGTAATTCAAGTATCAACGCTGATTTAGCCTCGATAGTAATATTATTTTTGATGTTGATAGTTTGTCCAGAAATTACGTCTTTCCCTGTTGAATAATGTTGCATGTTTTCTTTAAAACGAGAAACGGCCACTTCTTGTTTTTCATCTGAATTGTTTAGAATCACCATTACGCTTTCAGAATCATTGTATCTAAAATAAGTGTAGACGTTGTTTTCAGGAATATAATGCATTGTTTTTCCAGTATGAATTACGGATTTTCCTTTTCTCCAATTGAATAATTTGGCAGTAAAATCGAAGAATAGTTGTTGCTCTTTGGTACGACCATCAGCAGAAAAAGCGTTGTTGCTATCGCCTTGCCAACCTCCTGGGAAATCCCTGCGAATATTACCATCACCAATGTTTTTATCGCCTTTCATTCCAATTTCAGAACCGTAATACAATTGCGGAATACCACGAATGGTAGCTACTAAACTCATTGCCATTTGGTATTTTTTGAAATCGCCTTGGTAGATTTGGTTAAAACGGTTGGTATCATGATTTTCGGCAAAAACCAACATGTTGTTAGTGTTTGGATATAAAAAATCGTTGGTGAAATTCTCGTAAATTTTTATAATTCCTTTGTCCCAGTTGGCTTTACTTTCGTTAAAAACGCCTCCGCCAATGGCATCATGAAGCGTAAAATCCATCACCGAAGGCAGGTTGGAATTGTAGCTTTGGATGGCGCCAATTTTACTGTCTTTTTGCCAATAGGCCATTTGGGCTTGGTCGTGCATCCAAACTTCTCCCACAATATTAAAATGCGGATATTCGTCTGTAATCGCTTTGGTCCAAGTTGCAATTCCTTTCTTATCGCAATACGAATAGGTATCTACTCTAAAACCATCTAAATCGGCATATTCAATCCACCAAATCGCATTTTGTATCAAATAATTTAAGACCAAAGGATTGGATTGGTTTAAATCAGGCATTGACTTTACAAACCAACCGTCCATACACATTTTTGCATCTGTTTTGGAAGCATTTGGATCAAATTGAGTGGTCATTCGGTAATTCGTTTGCGCAAAATCGGGGAATTGGTGAATCCAATCGTAAGTAGGCAAATCACTCATCATCCAGTGTTGGTATCCCCAATGATTGGTCACATAATCCATGATGTTTTTCATGCCGCGTTGGTGCAATTCGGCACTTAAACGCACATAATCTTCATTGGTTCCATAACGAGAATCGATTTTGTATACATCAGATTGGCCATAGGTATGATAGGAACCTCTTTCGTCATTGTCTTCGCAAAGCGGGGTAGGCCAAAGGGCAGTAGCTCCTAATGATTTGATATAGTCTAAATTTTTTATAATGCCTTCAATATCCCCTCCGTGACGACCGTCTTTGTTAGTACGATTGGCTTTTTCAATTGTTTCCTTAGTGCTATCATTGTTTGGATTGCCGTTTGCAAAACGATCGGGCATTACTAGATAAATCACATCAGAACTATCAAATCCTTTGCGAAAGCGCGAATTTTCTCTTCTTGATTTCAAACTATATTTTTGCGTAAAAGCTAGTTTTTTGTTTTTTGAAAAAGAAAAAATAAGTTCTTGTGCAGGGATATTTTTGGTGTCAATCGTCACAAAAAGATAGTTGGGATTTTCAGTTTTTTGAACGGTTTTAATGACTACTCTGTTGGAAACGGTTACATCATTTTGGGCAATATTTTTTCCGTAGAACATGATTTGTACGTCCGATAAATTCATGTTGGCATACCAAAACGGTGGCTCGACACGGTCTATTTGAGCAAATGCAAATGTTGAGGTAAGTAATAAAAAGAGTAGTTTTTTCATTTTAACCATTAAGGGATTAAGGTATATTAAGCTTTGCTATTCATTTAGCATTGTAAAGTATTCGTTTACAAAAGGTTTTGAAGATTTTGTAATATTAGTAGTTTTAAAATTGATGAGTAAACCCTGAGGGCGTCTTAATAATTTCATATAAGATAATAATTGTGCTTCGTGAATAGGAAGGATATTCTCAACTGCTTTTAATTCAACTATCACACAATCATTTACTAATAAATCTAATTTCAAATCTGTTTTAGTTTCTAAATCGAAATAATTAATTTTTATTGTAAGTTGTTGTTTGACATCATAGCCATTACTCTCTAGTTCATATTTTAGGCATTCTTCATAGATACTTTCTAATAATCCGGGACCAAGTTCTTTATGCACTTTGATAGCAAACCCAATTATCTCGTAAGATAACTGGGTTACTTCTTTTTTGGTCATGGTAATTCTCATACACGTATTTTTAAAACAATGTTTTTGTAAAAATCTTAATGAATCTTAATTTCTTAATGGTTCAAAACAAATTAAAACTAAATCGTTACTAAACCATTTGCTTCAACAGCAACCTCTTTTCCATCCACCACAACAGCAATAGCTGTATCACCTTCTAAAGCAATTTGAGTTGCTTTTTGATTTACAGACACTTTTACAATTTGGTTTCTAAAATTAATTTTGAAGGAGTATCCTTGCCATTCTTTCGGGATTTTAGGTGCAAAATGTAAGGTGTTGTCTTTTACACGCATACCACCAAAACCTTCTACAATACTCATCCAAGTACCAGCCATAGAGGTAATATGACATCCTTCTTCTACTTCTTTATTGTAATCGTCTAAGTCTAAACGAGAAGTTCTTAAATAAAAGGTGTATGCCATTTCCATTTTATCCAAGACAGCGGCTTGAATAGAGTGAACACATGGCGAAAGTGAACTTTCGTGAACAGTAAACGACTCGTAAAATTCAAAGTTGTTTTTTAATTGTTCTTTTGAGAAATGGTCTTCAAAGAAGTAAAAACATTGTAATACATCCGCTTGTTTTATGTAAGGCGAACGTAAAATTCTGTCCCAAGACCATTTTTGGTTGATTGGACGTTGGCTTCTATCTAAATCGGCAACACGAACCAATTCTTTATCCAAAAATCCATCTTGTTGTAAATACACTCCCAATTCCTTAGATTCTGGAAAGTACATATTATCTGCTACTTTTTTCCACTCTTGCAATTCCGCATTTGATAAGTTTACTTTTTCAATGATGCGTTTGTGGTCGGATGGATATTCTAAAGATACTTTTTGAATTTGTTCTGCTGCATAATCAATACACCATTTAGCGATATAGTTGGTGTAGAAGTTATTGTTGACATTGTTTTCGTATTCATTTGGCCCCGTAACGCCTAAAATCACATATTGATTTTTATTCGTTGAGAAAGTGGCTCTTTGGTGCCAAAAACGAGCAATTCCAATTAATACTTCCAATCCTTTTTCAGGAATATAACTGTAATCTCCGGTAAAACGGTAATAGTTAAAAATGGCAAAAGCAATCGCTCCATTTCGGTGGATTTCTTCAAAAGTAATTTCCCACTCGTTGTGGCATTCTTCGCCGTTCATAGTTACCATTGGATACAAAGCGGCTCCATTGGTAAACCCTAATTTCGCAGCATTTTCAATGGCTTTATCCAATTGATTGTAACGATAGGTTAATAAATTACGCGCTACTTCTTGGTCTTTGGTCGCCATGTAAAAAGGGATACAGTAGGCTTCGGTGTCCCAATAGGTCGAACCGCCATATTTTTCTCCCGTAAATCCTTTTGGACCAATATTCAAACGAGAATCTTTTCCTAAATAGGTTTGGTTCAATTGGAAAATGTTGAAACGGATTCCTTGTTGTGCTTTGACATCACCTTCGATGGTAATATCTGACATTTCCCAGATTTTAGCCCAAGCTGCTTTTTGTTCTTCAAAAAGGGTTTCATATCCTTTGGCTACAGCCGATTTTATTACATTTTCAGCAGCCGTTTGGGTGTTGGTATGATTCATTGAAACGGTATAACCGCCTATTTTCTGAATCGCAGTTGTTTGCCCTTTTGCAATTACGGTTTCGTAACTGTACTGAATTTTTTCGTTGCTAGCATCAATAGCAACAGGTGAAATAGACTCATTTTTCCCATTTGCCCAAATGCTATTGTGCATAAAAGTAGTTACCTTGAAATGTGTTTTGAACGTTTGAGCGGTTACGAAAGCCTCGTTATTTCCTTTTTTTACGTCTAATGGTTCCCAAAATTTTTCTTCCCAATTCGCATCTTCATTAGTTACACCCGCATCAATATAGGGTTTGTACACAATTTTAGCGTCTTTGTTCAAAGGAGAAATTTCATAATTGATGATTCCTACTTCGTCTAAATCTAAAGATAGAAAGCGTTTTACGTTGACTGCAATTTCAGTTCCGTTTTGCAAAGTAGCTTCAAAAGAACGTTGGTACCAACCTTCTTTCATGTTCAATTCGCGACGGAAATTTCGAACAGAAACACAAGTGTGTAAATCTAAATTTTCTCCATTGATTTCCACATCAATTCCAATCCAATTGGGTGCGTTCAATACTTTGGCAAAATATTCTGGATAGCCATTTTTCCACCAACCCACTTTGGTTTTGTCAGGGTAGTAAATTCCGGCAATATAACTTCCTTGGAAGGTTTCGCCAGAATAGCTTTCTTCAAAATTGGCACGTTGCCCCATAGCACCGTTTCCAATACTAAAAAGACTTTCGGATGATTTTACTCGTTCTACATCAAATCCTTCTTCAATAATCGACCAGTTGTCTGGTTTAATATAATCTTGGTTCATTTTAATAATTTGAAAATTTGAAAATTTGAAAATGGGTTAATTGTTCCCAATTCCTAACTTTAATTATTTATAAGTGAATTTAAAAAAGCTTCATCAATAAAAGTGAAGTCTTTAAAATTGAATTTTGCTTCGTTTAAAATGGTGGCGTCTCCAATTCCAATACTGGTCATATTGGCACTATTAGCGGCTTGAATTCCGGCAACCGAATCCTCAAACACAATCGAGTTTTCATTGGTAATACCTAATTTTTGTGCTGCTTGAAGAAAAACTTCAGGATCTGGTTTGGCGTTGCTCACGTCATTTCCGTCCACAATAGCATCAAAGTAGGATAGTATTCCTGTTTTTTCTAAAATAGGACGTGCATTTTTACTTGCCGAACCTAAAGCGATGGGTTGTTGGTTGGCTTTCAAAAACTCTAATACAGGGAGCACTCCCGGAAGAATTTCGCTCTGATCCATATCCACTAAATAGGATAGATAATCTTCGTTTTTTTGAATGAGCCATTGGTCTTTTTGCTCCTGCGAAGCTTCAACTTGGCCCAAGCCTAAAATAATATCGAGTGAGCGTACACGGCTTACTCCTTTTAATAATTCGTTGTGTTCGTGTGTAAATTCGATACCCAAGTCGGTTGCGATTTTTTTCCAGGCCAAATAATGGTATTTAGCCGTGTCTACAATTACGCCATCAAGGTCGAATATGAAAGCTTTTTTAGTCATTAATTAAATTTTATTTTTTTACAACGTCATCTACATCTTTTACTCGTGCTACCAAAATAGCAGCAATAATGAAACTGATTCCACTAGTTACAATGGCAAAAATTGCGTTGTCTTGATATACATATTTTACTAGTGGCCCACCGATTAAGGCATTTACAATTTGTGGCAACACCACAAAAAAGTTAAAAATCCCCATATAGACTCCCATTTTTAAAGGAGAGATAGAGCCAGCAAGAATAGCGAAAGGCATGGATAAAATACTTGCCCAAGCAATTCCAACGGCAATCATAGAAATAATTAACCAGTTTTCATTGGGCATAAAATACATTGAAATTAATCCGATACCACCGATGATTAACGAAATGGCATGAGTTGATTTACGTCCAATTTGTTTCGCGATATAAGGCAAAGCGAATGCATACAATGCAGAAACTAAATTATATACTCCAAAGAGAACGCCTACCCAGTCTCCGGCATTTTGATAGGCTTCACTTTTATTATCACTGATAGGTAAACCATAAATATGGTGGGCAATTGCAGGCGTGGTAAACACCCACATACCAAACAATCCAAACCAAGAGAAGAATTGTACAAAAGCCAATTGTCTCATGGTTGTTGGCATTTGTCTGAAGTCATCAATTACATCAAAAAGACTTGATTCTTTTTCTGTTGTACCTTTTTCATCCGCAAATTGGGCTAATTCAGCAGGCGAATATTCTTTAGTACTGAAAATTGAAACTAAAACTGAACCTACTAATACGATGGCTCCAATGATAAAAGACAGAATTAAATTGTAAGGGACACCTCCCGCTTCATCTTTATTGGAAACTCCAAACCAGTTGGTTAAAGTATAGGGTAACCAAGATCCAATTACAGCTCCAAACCCAATTAAAGCCGTTTGAACGCTAAATCCAGCGGTTCTTTGGTCGGTTCTTAAATTGTCTCCCACTAAAGCTCGGAATGGTTCCATAGCAATGTTAAATGAAGCATCCATAATCATTAACATACCAGCGCCTACCCATAAAGCAGGGAGCACTGCGATGAAAATTTCGGCTTGAGGCATTAGGATTAATCCAATTGAAGCCAAAATAGCTCCTGTAAAGAAAAAGGGTTTTCTTCGGCCAAATCTTCCCCAAGTTTTGTCGCTATAGTAACCAATTATTGGTTGTACAATGAGTCCCATTAGCGGAGCAATAATCCAGAACCAAGAGAGTTCATGAACATCGGCACCAAAAATTTGAAGAATTCGGCTGGCATTCGCATTTTGTAATGCAAATCCCATTTGTATCCCTAAAAAACCAAAGCTCATGCTCCAAATTTCAAGGGTACTTAATCTACGCTTTTCCATAATAAGTATATTTTAATTAGCTCAAACTGATCTTAGAATTAATAGCTTTTCTTCACTTTTTAAAGGCTATTAAAGAGTAAATGTATAAATATATTTGTAACTTTTATTTGGCTAAATAAAATTTGGAAAAATAATTTTAACTACAAGGTTGTAGTTGCTAATGAACTCACAAATTTCTTTTAATTTGTAGATTCACGTTCGATTAAATGAGTCGAAATAACTTCTGTTCTATAATTTTCATCTCCTTCTTCTTCTGTGTCTGATTCCAATCGACCAATAAGGATTTTTGCAGCTTTAGCTCCCATTTTTTTACCTCTTTGGGATACTGTAGTAATAGTAGGAGTAGAGTATTTAGAAATGATTCCATCAGTAAAGGCAATCACAGCCAAATCTCTTGGAACCTGAATCCCTATTTTGTTTGCGATTTTGATAATGGTTACAGCAAAAAGTTCGTTTACTGCAAAAACAGCGTCAATGGCTTTGTCTTCAAGAAGTTTGCTTATGGTAATTTCGCAGGTATCTACATCTTCAATTTTGATAATTAGACTTTTATCAAATGGAATGTTATTGTCTAACAAGGCTTTGGCATAGCCATCTGTACGAAGTTTTCCAACACTTACATAATCTACCGTGGTTACCAATGCAATTTTTTTTCGTCCTTTATCAATTAAACTTTGAACCGCTTCATAAGCAGCTGCTTTATCATCAATTATTACTTTGTCACAAAGAATTTCATCGGTCACTCGGTCAAACATAACTACAGGCATTCCTTGATTAATTACCTCGCTAATATGATTGAAATCGCCCTTAAATTGGGTTTCTTTAGATAAAGACATGATGAACCCATCAATACTTCCTTTGGCAAGCATTTCCATATTCAATACTTCTTTATCGAATGATTCGTCAGACAAGCAGATAATAACATTGTAGCCATTTTCATTAGCCACATGTTCGATTCCATTAATTACGGTTGAAAAAAAATGATGTACAATTTCAGGGATTAGAACTCCAATTGTTTTTGTTTTTCGGTTTTTTAAACTTAAAGCAATATTGTTTGGGGTATAATGATATTGTTTAGCATACGCTTGCACTTTTAATTTGGTTTCTTCACCAATATCAGGGCTGTTTCGAATGGATTTTGAAACAGTCGAAATAGAAACGTTGAGTTCTTTAGCAATTTGTTTTAGCGTTACTTTTTTCTTCATAATTATAAAAACCGAAAAATACCATTTTGCGTATAAAGGTAAATTTAATTTTCGCAATTTTTATTAGGAATTGAATTTAAACAAAAAAGCTACTCCCTGAAAGGAGTAGCTTTTTTCAACTACAATTAACACATAAACTAAAAACTAAATTTTTCCATCTTTAATTTCATCCACAATTTCTGGATTCAATAAAGTGGTAATGTCTCCAAAATTAGAGAAGTCGCCTTCGGCAATTTTACGCAAGATTCTACGCATAATTTTTCCAGAACGTGTTTTTGGTAAACCTGAAACGAATTGGATTTTGTCCAATTTAGCAATAGGTCCAATGTGGTCTGAAATATGTTGGTTAATCTCTTTGCTCAAGTTATCTCTATCACGATACTCCCCTGTTTCTTTCAAAATAACATAACCATATAATGCATTCCCTTTGATGTCGTGAGGGAATCCTACAATAGCTGACTCAGCCACCGCTGGATGTTCGTTGATAGCATCTTCAATTGGAGCGGTTCCTAAATTATGTCCCGAAACAATGACAACATCATCGACACGACCTGTAATTCGGTAATATCCTACTTCGTCACGTAAAGCGCCGTCTCCAGTAAAATATTTCCCTGGGAAAGCACTAAAATAGGTTTCTTTATAGCGTTGGTGATCGCCCCAAATTGTTCTGGCAATACTTGGCCAAGGAAATTTAATACATAAACTTCCTGTAACTTGGTTGCCTTCTATCTCATTGCGTTTTTCGTCCATTAAAACGGGTTGAATACCTGGTAAGGGAAGTGACGCATAGGTTGGTTTTGTTGGTGTTACAAAAGCCAAAGGCGAAATCATAATTCCTCCTGTTTCGGTTTGCCACCAAGTATCAACTACTGGGCATCTTTTTCCGCCCACGTGGTCATTATACCAGTGCCAAGCTTCTTCGTTAATTGGTTCTCCAACCGAACCAATTACTTTTAACGATTGTAAAGGATATTTTTGAACGTATTCTACACTTTCTTTTGCTAAAGCACGAATCGCTGTTGGAGCTGTATAAAATTGAGTTACTTGATGTTTTTCGATTACTTCCCAGAAACGACTGAAGTCTGGATACGAAGGAACTCCTTCAAAAATTACTGTAGTCGCTCCGTTTAATAAAGGTCCGTAAAGAATATAAGAGTGACCCGTAATCCAACCAATATCGGCAGTACACCAGAAAATGTCATTTTCTTCGTAACTGAATACATTCTTGAAGGTGTAAGCAGTATAAACCATATAACCTGCTGTGGTGTGTACCATTCCTTTTGGTTTTCCTGTAGAACCTGAAGTGTAAAGGATAAATAAAGGATCTTCAGCATCCATAATTTCGGCTACATTATTATTGAGCGCATCGTCTAACAGTGGTTGTAACCATTGGTCACGACCTTCTTTCATGTTGACATTCGTATTGGTTCTTTTAGCAACCAATACTTTCTCAACAGAAGGGCATTTCTCCAAAGCTTCGTCCACAATTCCTTTTAAATCAATGGCTTTGTTTCCGCGGTAACTTCCGTCTGAAGTGATGACCATTTTACATTCTGAATCAATAATTCTTGAAGCGACTGCAGAGGCTGAAAATCCTGCAAAAACGACAGAGTGAATGGCTCCAATTCTAGCACAAGCCAATAAAGAGATGGCTAATTCCGGAATCATTGGCAAATAAATACAGACACGATCTCCTTTTTTAATGCCTTGGTCACGCAACACATTCGCCATTTTAGAGACGCGTTCGTACAATTCGTTATACGAAATATGTTGAGCGTCCTCTTTCGGGTCATTTGGCTCAAAAATAATCGCCGTTTTATCGCCTCTTTTAGCCAAATGTCGGTCAATACAGTTCTTCGTAATATTTACTTTGGCATTGGTAAACCATTTGATTTCGGCTTCAGCCATATTAAAATCAATTACGTTGTCCCATTCTTGGTACCAAGTAAAGTTTTCAGAGGCAATTCGGTCCCAGAATTTTTTTGGTTCACGAATTGATTTTTTGTAGTGTTTGAAATATTCTTCTAGATTTTCAATTTTATAATAACTCATGGTATGCTATTTAATATGTTGTTATTCTGTTATTTTCTTATTTGCTGTAAATTCCAATTTTGTATTTTTTCAATACTTCAATAATTTCGCCTACAATAGCTTCATCATCAATAGTAGATGGAATTTGGTATTCTTCCCCGTCAGTGATGCTTCGCATTAGTTTGCGAAGAATTTTTCCAGAGCGTGTTTTTGGTAAACGCTGAACAATTATCACATTTCGTAAAGAAGCTACTGCCCCGATTTTTTGGCGTACCAATTTTACAATTTCTTGTTCCAATTGGAAATGCTCAATATCTTCTCCGTGTTTTATTACAACTAGTGCCAATGGAATTTGACCTTTAAGTTCGTCATTAATTCCAATAACGGCACATTCTGCCACAGACGAATGTGAAGCAACAATTTCTTCCATTTCGGCAGTAGAAAGACGGTGACCCGCTACGTTGATTACATCATCCACACGACCTGTGATAAAAATATAATCATCGTCATCTTTAAAACCTCCGTCCCCAGAGAAATAGTAGCCTGGGAATTTCTCTAAATAACCTGCTTTGAATCTTGGGTTGTCTTTCCATAAATCCAATAAAGTTCCAGGAGGTAGAGGCAATTTGATTACTACATATCCTTCTTCGTTAGGACCTACTTCAGTCCCGTTTTCACTAAAAATTTTAATATCATATCCCGGAACTGCTTTCCCGACAGATCCTGGTTTGATAGGTAAATATTCAATTCCCATCATATTGGCTACAATCGGCCAGCCCGTTTCCGTTTGCCACCAGTGGTCAATAGCAGGAACAGGAATGTGTTCTTGGTACCATTCTAAAGTTGCCACATCGCATCGTTCTCCCGCTAAAAACTGAATTTTCAGCGAACTCAAATCGTGATTTTTGATAAATGCTCCGTTTGGATCTTCTTTTTTGATGGCACGAATGGCTGTTGGAGCAGTAAACATTACGTTAACTTTATGCTCTTCAATCATTCTCCAAAACGTACTCGCATCGGGTGTTTTGATTGGTTTTCCTTCAAAAATGATTGTAGTATTTCGGTTAATTAAAGGGCCATATACGATATAACTGTGTCCTACAACCCAACCCACATCAGAGGCTGCCCAAAATACTTCGCCTTCTTTGGCATTGTACACGTTTTGCATCGAATATTTTAGCGCAGTAGCATACCCGCCAGAATCACGCACAATTCCTTTTGGTTTACCCGTAGTTCCAGATGTGTATAAAACATACAAAGGATGTGTCGCGTTCAAAGGCACACAATCGGCTTCTTCCGAACCATATACTAAAGCATCGTAATCGACATCGTATTTTTTAAACGGCACTTTAGCGCCTAATTTTCGGTTCAGAATAATTACTTTTTTGGGTTTGTGTTCAGCTAATTGAATAGCTTCGTCCACCAAAGGTTTATATGCAATCAATCGGTCAATTTCAATTCCCGAAGACGCCGTAATAATCGCTCTTGGTTTGCAATCGTCTATTCGAATTGCTAATTCGTGAGGAGCAAATCCTCCAAAAACAACCGAATGGGTAACTCCAATTCGCGCACAAGCAAGCATAGCAAAAGCCGCTTGCGGAATCATTGGCATATAAATAACGGCGGTGTCGCCTTTTTTTAATCCCAAAGATTGCATTCCTCCTGCCAATTTAGCCACTTCGGTTTTTACTTCCAAAAAAGTATATTTTTTAATAGTTTGAGTAACTGGTGAGTCATAAATTACGGCTACTTGGTCACCAAAACCATCTTCAATATGTTTGTCTAATGCTAAATAGCACACGTTTAATTCTCCGTCTTTGTACCAAAGTGGATAACCATTTTCATCCGAAGATAAAATTGTTTCTGGTTGTTTAAACCAATGAATAGTATCGGCTTGTTCTTTCCAAAATTTCTCTGGATTTTCGGTGCTTGCTGCGTAGGTATTTTTATAATTCATGGCAAAGTATTTTAAATAAGAAATTGGGATTAATTTTCAATCAACTCGTGAACTTGTTCTACTAATTTTTTGGTAGAGAATGGTTTGACGACATACAAATTTGCTCCTAATGCTAACCCTTTTTCAATGTCTTTCTCTTTATTTTTAGCTGAAAGAAAAATTACTTTGCAATGTGCTAAACGGTCGTCTTTTTTTATTTCTTCTAAAGTAGCATACCCGTCTACCATTGGCATCATTACATCGAGAATGATGACATCTGGGAGTTGTTTTTCCAGAATTTCCAGCGCTTCTTTTCCGTCACGGGCAATGAATACTTCAAAATTATTTTTTTTGAAAGTATATTCTAATGCCATTACGATGTTGGGTTCGTCGTCTACAATTACTATTTTTTTCATCCTCTTAGTTGTTTTCTGTTGTGTTGTAGTTGGGTAATGTGAAGACAAAAGTGGCTCCCTCTTTTACATTGTTTTCGGCCCAAATGGCGCCTTTATGATGTTCTATAATTTGTTTGCAAATGGCTAATCCTAGTCCGCTACCAATAGGTTTTTTTACATTTTGATTTCTAGACTGATAAAATTTATCAAAGATGGCTTCAAAATCTTCTTTTTTAATTCCTTTGCCGTTGTTGTGAATTGTTACGGCAACATTGTCTTCATTTTCTATAATTTGAATGCTAATTAAACCGTCTTTTTCAGCTGAAAACTTGATGGCATTCGACAATAAGTTATGAATGACTTGAATGATGCGCTCTTCGTCATAAAAAGCTCTAATTTCTTTGCCAGCATCTTCAAATTCAACTTGTATTTTTTTGTTTTTGATAAGTTGTTTCAGAGCATCTAATGTTTTTTCTACTGTTTTTGCGATGTTGTTTCTAGAAAGATATATTTTTTGTTTTCCGGTTTCAAATTTCTCTAAATCCAAAATTTTATCAATCAAACGATTCAAACGATCGGATTCAGAAATAATGTTTTGCAAAAACTGTTTGCGCATTTCAAACGGCACTTCTTCATCGTCGTGCAAAATTTCACTTGCTGCACGTATCGCAGTAATTGGTGTGCGCAACTCGTGCGTAACCGTATCTAAAAATTCGTCTTTTTGAATGTCTTTTTTTACAAGCTCTTCATTCGCTATTTTTAATTGCTCTGATATTTTTTGCAATTCATTGGAAGTGTCTGTTAGTTTTTTGTTGATGATGATGTTTTCTTTGGATTCTTCCAAAATTCGCAATACTTCAGGTAAACTAATTTCGTCTTCTTTGACTACACTGGCGATTAATATTTTGGCGGAAGCCGTACCAATATGACCGGTCAATAAATTTTCGGCAAATTTGATAAAACGAGCATCAGCAGTAGCTACATTTTTGTCGATATTGTATTTTAGGTTGAATATGGATAGTGCACGTTTGGTTCTTTCTTCTCCTAAAAAACGTTGTAAAACACGTTCAATATCGGATACATACGCAGTTCCTTTCCATACAAAAGCATCTTCGTGATTCGTAATGTATTTATCAATGTCTATAAACATTTCAGCATAATTGCGCTCTCTGTAGTTTCCTCTAAAGCTTACAGAAATGGCTGTAAAACACATCATGTTAAAGAACAAACTCCAAAATAAAGCGTGCGGAATTGGCTGTAAATAATCCAATCCAAAAAGCTGAAATGGTTTGAGCAATTCAATACCCCAAGGACCTTCTTGAATAAATAAACTAGTAGAATTAGTAATGCCTAAGGCGTAAGGGGCTAATAAGGTATAGCAACAAATTCCAAATCCAACAAGTATACCAACAATGGCTCCTTTGTTAGATCCTCTTCTCCAAAAAAGAGCACCAAAAAAAGCAGGAGCTAATTGTGCAATCACCACAAACGAAACTAATCCGATAGAAACTAAGGAATAATCTAAAATAAAGATTCGGTAAATGGCATATGCCAAAATAATCAATAGAAAGATTCCGATTTTTCTACTTCGGATGATGCGTTTGTTGTTTTTTTCTTGTGATTTATTTTGCAACGAACCCACGAATCCGTACGGAATAAGTAAGTTGTTACTTAGCATGGTAGCTAATGCAATAGACGAAACAATAATCATTGAAATCGCTGCCGAGAATCCGCCAAGGAAAACTAAAACAGTAAGTATATTATTGTTGAAAGATTGTGGAATTAATAAAGAATAGGTGTCTGAATTCAATCCTTTTCCATGAAATAAAATGTTGCCTCCCCACGCTATTGGAAACACAAAAATATTGAATAACAACAAGTACAAGGGGAACAACCACATAGCTGTTCTGATATGGGTTTCTTTGTTGTTTTCTACAATCGAAGTGTGAAATTGTCTTGGTAAAAGAAATATGGCAAACATAGATAGAATGCAAAGGAAGAACCAATTGATTCCACCCGTTAATCCCCCAACTGAATTTTTCTTGTCAAAATTTTCTAAAACGGAAGCCTTAGTATAAATGTCATCAAATCCATCAAAGACAAAGTAAGTAACATATAACCCAATGATTAAAAAGAAAACCAGTTTTAAAACCGATTCCATCGCCACTGCAGTAACGATTCCGCGTCTTTTTTCAGAAGCATCTACATAACGAGTTCCGTAATACGAAGCAAATAAAGCTAATGCAATACACGCATAAGTAGTAGTATCGTAAAATATATTAGAACTAGATTCGGTTTCAGTAACAATATGAAAAGTGTCCGAAATGGACTTAAGCTGCAAAGCAATGTAAGGCACAATACCAGCAATACAAACAATGGTAACTAATGCGCCTAAGAATCTATCATTGCCATATCTCAACGAAATGAAATCGGCAATACTAGAAATTTTATTTACCCTTGAAATTCGGATAATTTTTTTTAAAATAATCATCCAAGTAGGAATGATGATAATAGGTCCTAAATAAATAGGTAAATACCCCAATCCGGAATTGGCGGCAACGCCAATGCTTCCGTAATAGGTCCAAGCAGTGCAGTACACCGCTAATGAAAGAGAATAGATATAAGAATTGTTAGTCCATTTGGAATGGTCTCTTTTTTCTGCCCAATAGGCAATGTAAAAGAGGATGAGCATATACAATGCTACAATAATTAAAAGGCCTACACTACTCATAATATCTCTTGATAATTAAGTAAGTGGTGCCAATAGAAAATAACCATGCAGAAAACACATAGATGTAGATTACTGGGAAGCCAAGAAAAGGCTGTGAGTTATCAAACAATAACAATAACGGTAGGTTCAACGCTAATAGCATCAGCATTGAAAGAATAACCAGCTTTTGTTCGTGTCTTTTCTTCATAGTTATAAAAATATACAAACGCTGCCAATAATGACAGCGATTGTATATAAAATAGTGAAATTTTTATTATTTGTCGCTATATTCCCCTGTAAGTGAATAGTATCCGAAGATACCTAAACCACCCACAATAATTGGAGCAAGAACAAATGTGTAAATTATAGCAGGAATTAAATCTTCTTGTTTTCCTGTTTCAAATTTTGGAATAGCTTGATCAATCAAAAGGAAATATGCAGCTGCAATTCCTATAGCAATCCAAACAACGCCTAATACTCTTTTTAGTGCATTCATAATATGATGTTTTTTTAGTTTAATAAATATTACTTATTCTTTATGAGCGGTACTTTTACCATCAACATAGATAGCTCCGATTACAAAACAGATAGCTCCAATGATGATTGGGTACCAAAGTCCTTCTAAATAAGCGTCTTGAACTACTGGTTCGTTTCCGGCAGCGACTGCAGCGTCATTTAATTTACCCGCACTTACTACTAATGAAGTGGCGATAGCAGGCAACAATCCTCCAAAGATTCCATTACCAATATGATACGGTAATGACATAGAAGTATAACGGATTTTTGCAGGGAATAATTCTACCAAGAAAGCCGCAGTTGGTCCATAAACCATTGTTACTAAAAAGATTTGGAAGAAAACTAATAATGTAACCATCCATTTGTCAGCATCGTTAACCACCATTGTAGTTACTTTGTCTACTTTTGGTTTTCCATCAACAATTTTTGCGACACCATTTTCTAAAGCAACAGTTTTTACTTCTTTCCAAGTAGCACCATCTGTAAATTCTTTAGTAGTAGTATATACTGAATCCAAAGCGTCTTTGTTTTCTTTTGTTTCCGCTACCAAAACAGTTTTTGCAGTAATTTCAGTTTTGTTTTTGATACTTGTAGTTTCATACATTGCTTTGTAAACCGGTCTGTACGATACAACAGCAATCAAAATTCCGATAAGCATTAGCCATTTTCTACCAATTCTATCAGATAACCAACCGAAAAATACGAAGAAAGGAGTTGCCATTAAAATAGCAATCATCATGATGTTTCCTTTTTGGTCTGCAAGTCCCATTGTTTTTTCAATGAAACTCATGGCATAAAACTGTCCTGTGTACCAAACTACACCTTGACCCATAACAAGTCCAAATAAAGCTAACAATACAAATTTGAAGTTCAATTTGTGACCAAAACTTTCTTTCAATGGGTTTTTAGAGGTTTTACCTTCTGCTTTTACTTTTGCAAATTCAGGAGATTCACTCATGTTTTTACGAATCAAGTAAGAAACCAAGATCATTAAGATAGAAACCCAGAACGGAACTCTCCATCCCCAGTCTTCAAAAGCTTCTTTAGTCATTGCGCTTTTGGTTGCCATAATAACAATTAAAGATACAAATAGACCAATAGTAGCTGTAGTTTGAATCCAAGAAGTCCAATATCCTCTTTGACCTGGGCCAGCGTGTTCTGCCACATAAGTCGCAGCGCCACCATATTCTCCACCAAGAGCAAGACCTTGAAGTAAACGTAAAACTAATACTAATGTTGGTGCCATAAAACCAATGGTTTCATAACTAGGTACACACCCTATCATAAATGTAGCACCTCCCATTAATAATAAAGTAACCATGAACGTGTATTTACGTCCAATTAAATCGCCTAGACGACCAAAGAATAATGCTCCAAAAGGACGCACTACGAAACCTGCAGCAAACGTTGCCAAAGTCGAAAGAAACGCAGCAGTTGGATTGTCTGAAGGGAAAAATTTAGTTGAAATAATAGTAGCTAAACTACCAAAGATGTAAAAATCATACCATTCGATCATGGTACCTACTGAAGACGCTCCAATTACGGTCCATAAGGAGCTTTTTTTGTGTTGATTCATAATTTAATTGTTTTTTGGTTTGGTTAATTAATAGGTATTAAAATGTGTAAACACATGAAATCATTGTTCTAAAATTATTTACAGTTTCATAGTTTCCAGAAGCTTTTCCATAAGTATCAGTATCTCCCCATTTAGCCGAGGTTAATTCTAATTCTGGCGAAACTCTGAATTTGTTTTTCTTGAAATCGATTCTTCCTGAAAGTCTCCATACGTTATCAATAGAACGAGTGCTAGAAAGTCCTCTTCCAGCAATGTTAGCTAATGAAGAAGCGGCAGTGTCTGCTCCGTTATTTTGTGTAGAACCAAAGAAAATACCAGGAGCTACAGATTTTCCGTTGCTAGCAATGTCAATCCAGAAAGCATTCGTTTTTGTAGGGTTAAATGTTTGAGTTGTCCCAGAAGTAACAGCAGTATAACCACCTAACATAACTAGGTTGTTCATGTTACCACCTGAAATCGCATAGGCTTTAATGATAATGTCATCATCGGCATATTTTCCATATCCAAAGACAGAAGTGCTATTTAATGTTTCTGTTGTTACAACATTAGAGAAGATAGTGTTGGGTTGAACCGATTTGTACTCTACTCCAGCTCCTAAGAACACATTTTTTCCTTTGTATTGTAATTGAGCATTTAATGTTGGCAATGCACTATTAATAGTCGCTGCATTTGCAGTGGTTCCTGCTACACTAAACTCTCTTTCTTTGTAAGCAGTTAAACTTAAAGAAACTTCATTGCTTAAAGCTTGTTTTAATTTTACTTGAGTAGCCCATCCAAAAGGATTGAATAGAATTCCAGTGTTGAAATTAGCTACACCTGGAAACACTTCAGGGATAAAGGTTGGATACCAAGTTTGCCCCATAGTTAAAGAGGTTTTTTTCCAATCCATTGTAATGAAGGCATGACGCAAACGTAAAGAACCAATATTAGCTTCTACAGTTGCATAGAAATCACCTTCTAAAGTTCCGCTCATTTTAGCTCCCCAAACATCTGGGCCTTTTACTTTAGCTCCAAATCTTGAAGTTACGGCTAAAAAGTTCGATTGACCTACTGCATTAGCATCCTTTCCGTTAGCATCTCTCAATACATCATTAGGATACAAATTCAATTGGTCTTCTCTAGCCATAGCTGATTTTCTGGAATCAAAAATATAGTCTGATCTAAGGAATCCGTACCAGGAAACACTGTAATCATTAGCTGAAGGTGCTGGGGCAGCAGGAGTTTGAGAATATCCTTTAAAAGAAGCAATTGCTGCCAATAGGATTAAATAACGTTTTTTCATAATAATTTTTTGGTTTGGTTAGTAAAATGGTTAGTTTTAATAGAGCCAAATTCTATTATTTTTAGATTAAAAAAAATTATTATATATATAAGTGTAAAATAGTATAGTTAATCTTTAAATCGTTCCCATTTTATAAGCATAAATTTGTCTCCAAGCTCGGTTATAATCATACCTGCACCCGATAATAATTCTTTATTTTTTAAATACTCTACGAGTTCTAAATGGCTAAATATCTTATAAGTAGGGTGGTAATCAGTATGGGAAGGTTTTTTTATGTTGAAACTTTTTACCCAGTTGCTAATAGTAACGTGCGAAACCCCAATAATACGCTCTATTTCACGGTAACTTAAACCTTCTAGGTACAGTTGCAATGCCTTGGTAACATAGTAATCGTCTATTCTTTTACCTATTTTGTTTACGGTAAAAAAGTAATTGCAATTTTTGCACAAATACCTTTGTTTGTTGTTGATGATGCCACTTTTGATGATGTGGTTGTTCTGGCATTTGGGGCAGGATACGATTTCCATATATATAAATTTTGCATAAATATAATAAATTAGCAAATATATTGATTCGGAATTAATAAAAAATTTCTAAAAAAAATTACAAACCCTTTATTTTTTAGCATAAAAAAAGGAGAAATCAAAATTTCTCCTTTTGTATTTGATTTTAATTATTTTTTGTTGGTAGGCACGAGCGAGACGGTTGCTCTAGCGGGGGGATTATCAATAAAGCTATAATTCTTATTTTCATTTTTTACTATTCTTTTTATTTTACAAAACTCTTTTTTCTTAAGAAATTACTTTAGACAAAGGCAATTCATATAAAATAGATTTTTCGTAATCATCTCTTGTCACTTTTAACAATCCATTCTCTATTAGAATTTCTTTAAACTCTCCTTTGTACATTATTGTACTAGGTAACGTTTTTAAAATTTCTTTTCTGAAAATTTCTTTTTTACCCTTTTCAATGATAAGTTCTAATGAAAAATAATTACAAGTTAATTTACAAAACAAACTAGTTTTAATGGAGAACTCTTTGAAAATTTTAGATTTATACAACCATTCGTTCTTAAATTCATTAGATTTAAAATCTAAAATCGTATTTATTAAAAAATCATAAGGTATAGGTGCATTCAATTTTTTTGCCTTGATTACTGCTTCCATAATCATTTCGAAAAGAAAATTATTAAATTCTCCCTCTTTTAAAACAGGTTTTAACAAACTATTCAATGGATATTCATTAACAAAAGGATATAACTCTTTGTACTTATTTTCATCAAAAGGAATTTCTATCTCTAATGCTTTAAGATGTTCTTTAAAAACTAATTCTTTACTTGGTTTTTTTCTGCCTCTTATCATTAAAATTTGAAAATTAATTGTTTCAAATTTCTCTATAATTAATCTTTTCTCTACAAAATGAGTTAGATAATCGGTTTGAAAATTAAAGTCAGCCACGATTTTTCTATCAATAAAATCATCGCTTTCCAATGCAAAATAAATATGTTTTAATTTCATTATCTTGGAAAAATATGCTTTATAGGGTCTGTCAATTGACCGCTTTTTATTAATTTTTGTGTATTAGCTCCCCCTTGCTGGCGCGAGCATCTTGCTCGTGTCTATTAATTGTCTCGTCCTAAAATAAGTTTACATATTAATACTTAATCCTAAAATAGATTTACAACTCATTTTTAGTCCTATTATTGGTTTACAATAATAGGACTTTTTACATAATAATTCTTCCATAATTTTTCTGTTTTTATATTGTGTTGGTGTACTTGATTTGGAGTTAGATTTCCTATACTCATATGAGGTCTTTCATTATTATATAAATTGACAACAGCTTTCAATAACTCCCCCCCGCTCCCGCGCGAATCCCTTCGCGTGGTGTTACAATTAAAATACTGAAAAACACAAACACCATCTAACAAACCTCCTTCTCCTGCATAATCTGATGCACTACTATATTTGTAATCTTCAGCTCTAAAAACAAATCCTTCTTCAACTGGATTGTTATGAATATATTCTATTTTTTGTTGAATTACATCATTACTCCACAATTCTATAGGTTTATTATCATGTCGCCAAAACTGATAATTGGTAGTATTAGAACTTTTTGCAGCTTCTTTTTTAAAATAATCTAATAAAAATTCTTTTCTGCTTTCTCTTGAATTTTCTTGAATAGCTTTGATGATGCTTCGGCTCGTAAACCTTTTAAAGTCACCTAACAATAACTCCGGCTTTTGGTTTTCTATACTTCTAAAAATTAAATGAACATGATTTGTCATTATACACCAAGAATGAATTTCCATACCTTTGTTTTGCTGACAAAATTCAAGACTTTCTACTATTAAATCTTTGTACTCATTCCTTGTAAAAACATCTAACCAACCCACAACTGCAAAACTTACAAAATATAGCCCCTCAGGATTATGAAATTTATAATTTCTACTCATCTTTTTTATCGTTACTAATCATTCTTTTATCACGAACCACGCGAAAGGATTCGCGCGGGAGCGGGGGAGTATAAGTTTATTCAATTGCATAAACAGCGCTGACTTCTATATATTCAACGTATTCTTCCTTCTTATTTAGTAAAATAATAGTGTAATTGCTAAGATAGTCAATCATGTCAAAATCATTTATTGTCTGTTTTGAGTTGTTATAAAATTTAGATTCATGTATGAATTTTTTAAGGTTTAAGACTTCGGTATGAGGTTTTATTTTTATTATATTTTTTATTTTTTGGAAATAAACATTTCCCTGATGAATATCTTTGCCATCCTTGAAAAAAAATACATCTTTATTGTGTTCTGAATGAACAACATAATCATTGTCTAATTTAAAAAAAAGAGTGTCTTTAATTGTGTGTCTGATTATGTTATTTTCACCGTGAATAGGATAATAAGAAATGTATTCTAAATATCTAGGTTGAATAAATTCCTCTCCATTAACAAAAAATACTTCGTACTTATCCGTTAAAGAATCTTTAAGTTTCCATTTATCTACAATTTGATTGTACTTCCCGTCATGATAAAATTTCCTGTTCTCAATATAGTCTTTAAGAGAAAGTATTTTTTTGGGCTTCAATCCTTTAATTAAAGCTCCATTTCCAATAAATGAAACATACCCATTGGTTTTGGTGTGAAGCATTTGATTTTTTTGAGCTTCAACAAGTTCAGGGTGAGTTTGAATGTGTAAGTTAGGGGTTATAGTAGGTGATATAGTGTAATACTTATCAATAGCAAAGAAAAGACTGTCTTTTTCCTGTGCTACTAAAACAATAGGAAACACTATAAAAACAGTAATTAAAACGTAATTTATATATTTTTTCATTAGACTATAGTTTAATTACATGGTGCGTTTCTAGAAAATTTCTCAACTCGGCTGCCTAGTTTTGATATTCTTTCTTTTTCTGTTTGCGGTAGATTTGACCAATCTCTCGCATTTTCAAATTCTAAACCTCTCCAAGCTAAGGCTTCATAAAAAGCATCCCCCCTCCCGCGCGAATCCCTTCGCGTGGTGCTACAATTTAAAATACTGAAAACACAAATCCCCTTGCTGGCGTCTTGCTCGTGCCTATTAATGGCTTTGTATTTTGTAGCCATAAAATAGCTTTAATTCAAATTTAATAAAAAAAATTACAACTTTTTAGGGCTGTAGTTAATGTTGTTTTTTGGTAGGCACGGATTACTTCGTCAGTTCACTTCGTTCGTGTTCAAATTCGCGCTATCGGGGATGTTTTGAGCTTGTTTTTGAATGTAGTATATAAAGAAAGTGGGACATAGTTTGGGTATTAAAAAACAAAAAACCCACTCGTTTGAGTGGGTTTTGTGGTACCTCCAGTCCCGACGCTTCGGGAGAACCAGGGACACATGCATTTTTATTTTTTCGATAAAATATCTGAAAGTATCTCAGGGTTTTGAATAATTTTTTCAATAAAAATTTTGCTTTTCATTTTCTTAATGAAACGTTCAAGAAAGAGCGCTTCGCTTCGGTCATTACATTCAAAAGCTATAGCCAAGGTCCAGTCATTGGCAATTTTAGAAAAAGCGTTGGTATATTCATGTTGGTTGTGTTTGAGAATTCTCTCTTGAACATCATGAGTTTCGCCTACATAAAATTTTGAGCTTGTTTTTGAATGCAGTATGTAAAGAAAGTGGGACATAGTTTGGGTATTATAAAACAAAAAACCCACTCGTTTGAGTGGGTTTTGTGGTACCTCCAGAACTACAGTTCTTTAGCTTCATTTTATATCAAATAGTTGTAACTACTATCATTTATAGCTTGTTATACAAGGGATTGTAAAAATGTAAGTTTCAAATAATTTCAAATAATTTCGTTTGATATTACAAAATTACGCAGTATATTACGCAGTAATTTAAAGGCTATGAAAAACATTAAGACACGCTACTATTTAGAGCCGAAGGCAAAACACGTTGACGACAGAATAAATCCAGAATTAATAATGGTAGAAATAAGCTATGGTTATGCTTTAATAAATAGTCAAGGTAAAAAAAGACATACACCTGCTAGGTTTTCACTTCAGGAAAATATTTTACCAATTAAGTTTGGAAAAAAAGAAACTAATTTCAAATTTGATGATGGAGTTTTTAAGAAAGCAAGTGTTAACAATAGTACTGTTAAAACTAAAATGCTACAATTTGAAGGTGCTTTAAACGAAATTTCAAATGAATATATTTTAAAGAAAGAAGTTCCAACACCTAAAGAGTTAAAAGGTAAACTTGCCATTAAATTACGTGCAGAGGTAGTCGAAGAGCCTAAATTATCAATTCTAGATTACTTACATGGTAAAATAGAAAAAGAGAGAGAGAATAGCGGGAAATCAATGAAAAGAAGTAAAAGGGCGAATACAATTAAAACCTATGTAACTGTTAGTCACTTAATAGAAAATTATCAAATAGCTACAAATGAAAAGTTAGCATTTGAGGAATTTAACGAAACAAAATATTGGGGGTTCTGGGATGTTCTAGATGACATTTTAAAGGATAAAATTAAAGTTTTAAATCCTAATCAAAAGAGGAAACAACGTAAACAGAGTTTCGGTTATTTGGTTGTGAGTATTAGAAAATATCAAAAAAGTTTATTAACTACATTAAAAGAGGCTGTAAAAGAAGGTTTTAAAATTCCGTTAGATGTTCACGATGCTAATTTAATTTTGAAAAATGTAGATGCTGTTAAGGATTTTTATGTGGAAACAGATTTAATAAAAAAAATTATTAAATCGGATGTGACTTTTGATGAAAAACTTCAAAATGCAAAGGATTATTTTGTAATTGCTAGCTTAACTGGGATGAGGTATGAGAGCATGAATGAAGCCCAAAGAGCAGAAATACAAACTTGTAACGATACCAAATACAATTTCAATTTTATTCATAGTATTCATAATAAAACCTCAACTCAGGTTTACATACCATTTTTAAAACCAGTACAAGAAATAATCGATAGAATTGGAAGGTTCCCAAAGGTTGCTTTGAATTCGGAAATCAACCAAAATCTTAAGTTACTTTTTGAGCATTTAAAACTAAATAAACTTGAAGATGTTACAAGAGTTACATATAGAAGTGGAACAATCAAGACTAAAGAACCAATGAGCAATTTAATAAGTACACATGATTGCAAAGGAACTTTTTACTCAAACTTATACGCTTTGAATGTTCCAGAGATAGTAATTGATAACATAACACATCCTGACAGAAAGCCAAAAAACGCAATGGCAAGGGTTTATAATAAAACTACAATGCTTACTAAAGCAAAACTTTTTATTGATGAAATAGAAAAAATTAATTCAGATGTTTATTTTTTTTAATATATCAACAAGTATTGTTTATTTTAGCTTAAATTTTGAATATATATGGGAGCAGAACAAGTAAAATTAGATGTCTTAACAAATGATGACAAATTATCTAAAGGAAAGACTACTAGAGAAAAAGTAAATAACACTTTGACAGAAGAGTTATTTATTGGAATATGTGCCCCAATTGGCTCAATGAAAGATGATGTTATTGATTTGATAAAAAAAAACCTGATAGAAATTTATAATTATGATGTTGAGGTATTGAAGTTAAGTGATTATATAGATACAAACAAAATTGATGAGTTTGAACAAATTGATAAAAAAACTGAAGCATTTTCTAAATTTATTTATAAAATCGACCAAGGAAATAAAATTAGAGAATACTATAATAACAAGTCTATTCTGGTTGAATTAGCAATTCAAGAAATTCATATTTCGAGACTTATAGATGGAAGGAAAGCTGGTAGTGATGAAATACCTAAAATTGAGGATTTAATAACTAGAAGAAAATGTTATATTTTTAATTCTATAAAAAATAAAGAAGAGTTATTATTACTTAGAAGAATATATACTGATAATTTTTACCAGTTTAGTGTTTTTTCACCCCTAGAGGAAAGGAAAAATATTTTAAGAAAAAAAGATTTGTCATTAACTGAGATTGACGATATAGTCAATATTGATGAGTATGATAATAATGAATTTGGTCAAAATGTTAGAGGTACTTTTACAGACGGAGATTTCTTTTTAAGGGTTTCAGAAAAAAACATATCTAAATTAAATGATAAAATTCAGCGGTATTTACATTTGATTTTTGAAAGCAAAATAATAACACCAACATTAGAAGAAACTGCTATGTATTCTGCAAAATCAGCGTCTGGGAATTCAGCTTGTTTGTCTAGGCAAGTCGGAGCATCTATTACTGATGAAAGGGGTAATTTAATTTCTACTGGTTGGAATGATGTTCCTAAATTTGGAGGAAATCTTTATAGGGAAGGTGATTTTAATGATGGCAGATGTAGTTTAAAAGGATATTGTAGTAATGATGACCAAAAAGAAATTTTGGTAGAAAAAATAATTGAATCATTAAAAAACGATAGTGATATTAACAATATTTTTATGGATAATGAGGGGTTTTTGGATATTAAAATTTTAAGTAAAATTAAAGCAAATCTTAAAAATTCAAAAATTAAGGACCTAATTGAATTTTCTCGTTCCGTTCATGCGGAAATGCATGCAATTATTTCTGGAAGCCAATTGTCAGGGTCTAAAATGATAAATGGTAAATTGTTTTGCACTACTTATCCTTGTCATAATTGTGCTAGACATATAATTGTGGCAGGAATAAAAGAAGTTTATTATATTGAACCTTATGTAAAGAGTTTATGCTTAACTTTGCATGAGGATGCAATTACTGAAGATGAGAATTGTATAGATAAAGTTAGAATTTTGATTTTTGATGGTGTAGCACCTAGAAAATATCTAACTTTTTTTACTAATATTGCAGAAAGAAAAAGAGACGGTAAAACTTTAAAGCCAGATTTAACAACCATAAAGCCTAAAATATCAAAATCATTACAAGCATTACCTACTTTAGAGCAACAAGCTATTCATTCGTTAAAAGAATGTGGACTAATTGACGGCTAATTATGAAAGAAAAAAAACAAAATTACTCGAAAGAATCCCAGTTAAAAATGGAGTTTTCTTCAACGGTTAACAAACAGGTGAATGTTATTCAATGTGAAAATGTTGAAACTGGAAAAGTAATTAGACTTTCGGATAGTAATATCAATAAGTCTAAAGTCGACTATTCAGGATTAGTATTAAAATATACTAAATCTTTTTAAAGAAAATTGCTGTAGACAACCTAGTGGGTAGATTAATAATCTACCTTTTTTTTTAATTTTCAACTACTGTTTTCAAAATAAAATATATAATGACGCTAACCGAAATATTAAAGGATTCCAACTATAAATTAACACAATTTTCAACCGAACAAATAACAAAGTTTGAAAAATCTATAACTACAAAAGAAGTTCGAGGAATAGAAACGCCATACATTAACTGTTTGGTTCGTAAAAAAGAAATTAAGCTAACGCCAGAGGAAGCCGTTCGTCAATTGTATTTATTGGTTCTTACAGATGATTACGGCTATCCTACGGACAGAATGGAAATAGAATATTCCGTGACCTTTGGACGTGAAAAGAAGCGTGCAGACATCGTTATTTTCGATAAGCAGAACACTACAGCCGTTTATATGATGGTGGAACTAAAAAAACCTAAGCTTAAAGACGGAAAGGAACAATTAAAATCCTATTGTAACGCTACAGGTGCACCAATAGGGATTTGGAGCAATGGAGAAAGTATTTCGTATTACAACCGCAAAGACCCAAATTATTTCGAAGATATACCAAACATTCCAAAGGCACACGAAAAGCTGTCAGACGTATTAACAGAGCGTTGGACGATTGAAGATTTGGTTAAGAAAGATAAACTTGTAACCGAGAGAAAGTCGCTTAAAGACTTGATTTTGGAGATGGAAGATGAGGTTTTAGCTAATGCGGGAGTAGATGTATTCGAGGAGCTTTTTAAGCTGATTTTCACGAAGCTTTTTGATGAGATGGAAAGCGGTAGGAACAAAGGCAAGCATTTAGAATTTAGAAATTATGGTGATACCGAAACGGAACTAAAAAACAAAATACAATCCATTTTCGACAAAGCAAAAAAGAAATGGGAAGGAGTTTTTTCAAATGATGCAAAGCTTATGCTTACCCCTTCGCATTTATCGGTTTGTGTTTCCTCGCTGCAAGATGTTAAACTATTCAACTCTAATTTGGATGTGGTAGATGAAGCATTTGAGTACTTAATTAACAAAAGTAGCAAGGGCGAAAAGGGACAATATTTTACGCCAAGATACGTAATTGATATGTGCGTAAAAATGTTGAACCCACAGAAAGAAGAAACGATTATAGATACGGCAGCGGGTAGTTGTGGTTTTCCTGTACACAGTATATTTCATGTTTGGGAACAAATAATGAAGGAAAAGGGTTTACCGAAAAGCCATTTGTTTACCACAGAAGAAAAACCAGTAGAATGTATTGATTATGTTCAAGAAAAAGTTTTCGCTATCGATTTTGACGAAAAAGCTGTAAGAGTAGCCAGAACCTTAAATTTGATTGCAGGAGATGGACAAACAAATGTACTACACCTCAACACCCTAGACTGGGAAAGATGGGACGAGAATTTGAAAGATGAGGTTTGGCAGGACACCTATTTTGAAGGATGGAAAAAACTAAAGAACCTTAGAATCGACAAGAACAGTAACAGAGATTTTCAATTCGATGTACTGATGGCAAATCCTCCGTTTGCAGGCGATATAAAAGAAAGTAGAATTTTATCTAAATACGAACTAGGAAAAAAACCAAATGGTAAATATCAAACCGCTGTAGGGCGTGACATACTATTCATAGAACGAAATTTAGACTTTCTAAAGCCAGGGGGTCGTATGGCAGTAGTTTTGCCACAAGGAAGATTTAACAACAGCTCAGACAAGAACATTAGGGATTACCTAGCAGAACGTTGTAGAATTTTAGGAGTTGTTGGTTTGCACGGAAACGTATTTAAGCCGCACACAGGAACAAAGACCAGTGTGCTATTTGTACAAAAATGGGATAATAAACTTTGTCCAAAAGTGGAAGATTACCCAATATTTTTTGCAACGATGCAAGAAACAAGTAAGGATAATAGTGGAGAAAAAATATTTGTTAAAAAGAAAGACTTCCCAAAATCCAAATTGTCGACAGACAATTTGGATCTATTGGCAGAGCCAATAGACCACTATGATGAATTACCACAGGATTTAGATGAGTATTTACTAGATACACACGGACACCTCATTGTAAAACACGACCTATTCAACCATGACGGATTAACAAAGGATGGAATTGCAGAAGCATTCGCTGAATTTGCTAAAAAAGAAAAACTGTCATTTGCGGGAAAGTAAATAGCCGTTTCAACGAGAACAAATTTTTAGAATTGTTGGAACGGCTTGAAATTAGAGAAAGTACTTTTTCTAAAACAATGAAAAATAAAGATTTTAGAATTGATAGTCAATTTTACACTCAGGAACCCAAAAAAAATAAATTACTAATTTACGATAAAATTGGAAATATTATTGAAAAAGCTCAATATGGAGTTTCAATTGCCATGAATGAGGATAACGTTGGATATCCTATTTATCGTATGAATGAGATTCATTCAATGATGTGTGACTTAGAAGTTAGCAAAAGTGCGGAGATAACAAATTCAGAATTAGAAACTTTTAGATTAAATAATAGAGATGTTTTGTTTAACAGAACAAACTCTTTTGAATGGGTGGGCAGGACAGGACTTTACAAAAAATATGATGATAGAAATTTTGTTTTTGCTTCTTACTTGGTAAGGTTTATTCCAAATCAAAAAATAATATTACCAGAATACTTAACAGCTTTTTTAAACTCAAAACAAGGTATTTGGGATGTTAAGAGAAGAGCTCGACAATCGATTAATCAAACGAATGTAAATCCAGAGGAAGTTAAAAACATAGATATTCCTATTTTATCCCTTTTGATTCAAAACAAGATTAAAGATTGTTTTGATAAAGCATACGACAATATATTAATTTCAACTAAAGAATATTCACTAGCCGAAAAGCTTGTATTGAATGAATTGGGACTACTTGAATTTAATCCGAGCATAGAACCTGTAAACGTTAAGAGTTTTAAAGAAAGTTTTGGTGTTACAGGGCGTTTGGATTCAGAATATTACCAAAAAAGGTATGAGGATTATTCCAAGCTAGTAAGGTCGTATTCACACGGATTTGCAAGACTAGATGTAGTTTGTGATTTAAAGCTAAAGAATTTTATTCCAGATAATGAAACGCTATACAAATACATTGAGCTTTCAAATATTGGAAAAACAGGAGATATTTCAGGATGTACTAATGAACTCGGTAAAGATTTACCAACTAGGGCTAGAAGAATGGTTTTTGAAAATGATGTAATAATTTCTTCTATAGAAGGTTCCCTTCAAAGTTGTGCATTAATTACAAAAGAATATGACAAAGCACTTTGTTCTACAGGATTTTATGTAGTACAATCAGATAAAATAAACTCTGAAACGTTATTGGTGTTGTTTAAATCTGAATTAATGCAGAATATTTTGAAGCAAAATTGCTCAGGTACTATTTTAACTGGAATTAATAAGGATGAGATTTCAGGGATATTAATTCCTATGATTGCAAATGATGTTCAAATTAAAGTGACCGAGCTTTTAAAGAGAAGTTTCAAGCTTAAAAAACAAAGCGAGCACTTACTGGAAATCGCCAAGCGTTCCGTAGAAATTGCTATAGAACAAAACGAAGCGGAAGCACTAGAATTTATAGAGCAAAACGTGGCTTTATAGTGCTATTGAACGTTCCTAAAATGTAATAGACAGTTCAGTATTCGTTTTAACGATTCTCAAGTGTTTATTATGTAAATAAAACAGTCCAGTCAGGACGGGAGTGTATGTACCCCTGTCTACTGGACTTTTTCTTTGCTATAGTTATGGTTTGCTATTCTCGATACCCCCTAGAGTTACAACTGAACACAATATCAATACACGGTTAAGTATGATATGACAAACAAATCGCCACGCCAAAACTTGCAAATACCATTAGATGTGTCACTTTGAAACACTACAAAAACAAGCGATTTTAATTTATTTTCACAATAACCTGAAAATAATGTGCCAATAAGCTACACTTTTTTAAAATATGAAGTATTTATTGAAAACAGAGCTTGAGTAACACCCTTGTATGGGATTCTTGTATTTGGAACATAACAAAATATTAATAATTTAAAAAATGAAACTTGAAAACCTAAAAGAATTTATTGCGAGTACTAAAACTAGCAAAAGCACAATTTACAGATTTTACAAAAAAAATAAAGAGCTATTTGAAGAAACAAAAATGAAAAATGGGAAGCGAGTTTTTCCCGTTGACCATGCAAAGTATTTTGATTCGGAAATTATGCACGATGAAAATAAGATTTTGAGATTGCAAAACCAATCTATGAAAAACTTAATTAATGGCTTGATGAATAGGCAAAGTCTGCCAACAAGATTATGGTATTTAGATTGGAGTTTCGCTTTTACGGTAGCCTATAAATTTGAGCGTAAAAAAGATAGTTGCTACAAACAAATGAGCGGGCTATATGAGATGTTAGAAAAAAAATATGGTAACGAAACAACTATTAGATTATTTTTTACGACAGAGCCATTTGCGGAGAGAAAGGGTTATCATAACCATTTCGTTTTACAAATAGGGAATAAAAAATTACATGAGGAGCTTGTTAAGGATGTAAAAGAGCATTTTAGTTATGACAGAGTTGATGCGGGGATTTACGACCCATATAAAGCGGGTTTGTTTTATATAGCAAAAGAAGGTTTGGTAAATGAGGATTGGGACATAATGGGGAACAATTTAATAAAAGACGGATTAAATGAAAATTAAAGTAACAAAGCGACAATTTTTGCTATTGCTAGATAATTTTTACATTTTAACTGAAAAGGAGCTGGAATTAGAAATAATGGTTGGGATATTAAATTATATTCTAAATACGTAGGTTATACCAAAATTAGACTATAGCTATTCGATAGCATAGCAACAGATTAAACCTCAACGTGAAATAAGGCTTTCAGATGTACTAAAAATAACCACCCTAAAATTAGTATATTAAAATATTTTTTATATCTTTGTAGGGTAATAATCAAGATATGAAAGCCAGATATAATAGAATTTCGACAGCCAACCAGAATTTAGAAAGACAAATAGCAAAACAAAACCCTGATGAGGTTTTGTATAATGATGTGGTTAGTGGTTCGATTGCCTTTGCGGAGCGTTTGAAAGGAAAAGAACTGATTAACGACATAGAAGCTGGCAAGATTAATTATGTGGTCGTTTCGAGTATCGATAGATTAGGCAGAAATTTGCATGACATAATTAATACACTTGAGTACTTTAGTAATAATTCTGTGGTGCTACGAGTGGATAATTTAGGGCTTGAATCAATAGTTTTAGGAAAGCAAAATCCGACATTCAATCTTATTATTAGTGTGATGGCAAATGTAGCTGTTATGGAACGTGAGGCACTACTTGAACGACAAAGAGAAGGCATAGCTATAGCAAAATCAAAAGGCGTTTACAATGGACGTGTTAAAGGTTCTGTAGAAAGCGATTCAGAAGTATTAGCTAAATATAAAGACGTGGTAAAGTTTCTAAAGATGGGAAAATCGTTACGTGACGTAAAAAGCAGATGTAATGTTTCACTAGGCACAGTCCAAAAAGTTAAACAAATTTTGAGTAAAGACACTGTTTTAATCTAAAATGGTGTCTTTTGTTTTTAGAAAACTTGTTATTTTGAATATTTAGTCGTATTTTAGCACATACCGCTATTTACCAGAGATAAACAATGCAAGGTTTCTATCAAAGGTTTCGGTTTAGCATCATCGGCTGTGCGAAAATGGATTTAGCCGTGAATGACGTTTGCTTGCATAAAAAAATACTTGAATTACTAATGAATGCACTATTAAACAGCAAACAAGTAATGGTGTTATTGAACATAAAAAGCGAAACTACTTTGATAAAGTATGAGCGTGAGGGGCTTGTTAAAGTGGCTAGACGGTTTGGTAACCAAAAAAGATATTCAGCAGTACATATAGCTAAATTGACTGGGAATTAAAGGGAAAGGAGCAATTAGCTCCTTTTTTCTTTGACGTAAATTACACAGTAAATCACGCAGTATAAAGAAAAAACCCTCGACTATCTGTTGATAATCAAGGGTTTGCAAATTTAATAGTGGTACCTCCAGGGATCGAACCAGGGACACATGGATTTTCAGTCCATTGCTCTACCATCTGAGCTAAGGTACCTTGCTTATGCGGGTGCAAATATAGAACCATTTTTAATTTATCCAAAACAAATAGTAAAAAAAATCAATTCGTATCTTCGCGCTGTAAAATATTACCATATGATTCTAACTATTGACGTTGGGAATACCCGAATTAAAGGTGCTGTTTTTGAGAAAGATACTCTTGTGGAGCCATTTTTTTTTGAGGCAAATGTCCTAAATCAAACTATTGAAAATATTTTAATACAATATTCCAATATAACACATTTGGTGGTGGCAAGTGTTGGAAATCTAGGAAAAGAAGCTTTTTCAAGTCTTACTGCTAAGGTGTCAATTCATTTTGTAACACACAATGATGCCTTTCCGTTTTTGAATGCGTATGCAACTCCACAAACATTGGGAATTGACAGAATGGTTTTGGCAGCGGGAGCCACTTTGTGTTATCCAGCTCAAAACCGCTTGGTAATTGATGTTGGCACTTGTGTTACGTATGATTTTATAAGTCAAGATGATGTGTATTTAGGAGGAGCTATCGCTCCAGGCTTGCGTTTGCGGTATGAGTCATTACACAATTATACAGCAAAACTTCCTTTGTTAGCATCGGAATGTCCTGATTATTTCATTGGAAATTCTACGGCAAATTCGATTCATTCGGGTGTAGTAAATGGTTTGGCACATGAAATAGACGGTTTTATTGAGGAGTATCGTACACGCTATTCAAATTTTATCATAATTTTAACGGGTGGCGATGCAGAATTTTTGGCTAAACGATTAAAAAATACCATATTTGCCAATTCAAATTTTCTTTTGGAGAGTTTGAACCAAACCTTTCAATATAAAATCAAAAATGATTAAAAAAATTATAGTAAGCACGTGTTTGCTTTTTTCATTCGTATCTTTTGCACAAGAAGGAACTGCTTCTCCGTATTCGTTTTTTGGAATTGGTGATGTTCGCTATAAAGGAACTGCAGAAATGCGCTCTATGGCAGGTATTGGAATAGAACAAGATAGTATTCATATTAATTTAGATAATCCGTCGAGTTATGCCAATCTTAAATTGACTACATTTTCTATTGGCGGAAGTTACAATACTACTAATCTTAAAACTACTGCTGAATCAGCCAGTACGCAAAGAACGGCTTTGGATTATTTAGCTGTTGGATTGCCAGTTACTAAAAAAATTGGGGTAGGATTTGGTTTAATTCCGTATTCATCTGTAGGATATAAAATAGAATCTATTGCTGCTGATGCTACTCAAAACAGTAGCCGTTTTAGTGGAAAGGGTGGTTTGAATAAAGTATTTTTTGGAGTAGGATATAAAATTAGTTCCAAATGGAGTTTTGGAGCAGATGCTCAATATAGTTTTGGTAAAATTGAAACCAATAGTTTAGAGTTTATCACTGGAATTCCTGTTGGGACTCGTGAATCAAATAATACGGCAATAACAGGAGTACATTTTAATACAGGGTTAATGTTCCAAACGAAACTAAAATCAAAACTAAATTTTTATAGTAGTTTAAGTTACTCTTTAGAAAGCAAATTACAATCGGAAACCACTAGAAGTATTGCTACCGTAATGATTGATGCTAGTTATAATACATCTCTTGTTGATCAAGCCGATGATGTGTCTACCACAACTACTTTAAAAGTACCAAGCACAATCACTTTTGGAGCGGGTATTGGCGAAACAAGAAAATGGCTTTTGGGCGCTCAAGTTAGTATGCGTGCTGCTGCTGGACTTGCAAACAGCTACAATTCATTAAGTAATGTTGCTTATGAAGGAAGTCAAAAGTACAGCATTGGAGGTTATTTTATCCCTAATTACAATTCGTTTTCTAGCTATACTAAACGATTGGTATATAGAGGAGGTCTTAAATATGAAAAAACAGGATTGGTTGTTAATTCGCAGTCAATCAATGATATTGGAATGACTCTTGGGATTGGATTTCCAGTTTCGGGGACGTTTTCTAATGTAAATCTTGGATTTGAATTGGGTAAAAAAGGAACCACTTCTTCTAACTTGGTTCAAGAGAATTATGCTAATTTCTGTCTTAGTTTGTCATTTAATGACCGATGGTTTGAGAAGAGAAAATTCAATTAATACGTAGTCTAACGCATATTGTCTTCTGCTTTTTTAAGTATGATTATGGGATTTCTAACAAAAAATAAGCTGTCTTATCTAGTAATGGTATCGCTGATGGTACTTTCATTTGGGTGCGAAAGTAATTTTAAAGAAATTCAAAAGAATAATTTTTCCGATTTTGTACCTAGCAGTGATGCTGACGGAATTAACTTAAAATATACTGATTCAGGTCGTATTGCGGCTATTTTGGTTAGTAAAAAGATGCTAGACTATGCGGTAGTTGATTTCCCGTTTACCGAATTTCCAAAAGGGATTCACGTTACTTTGTATGACAAAAATGCAAAGAAAACAGTAGTGACCTCTAATTATGCGGTTTCTTACAAACAAACAGGAATTATCGATTTGCAAGGCAAAGTCAAAATTGTTTCTGATGATGGACAAATGTTAGAGACGCAACAATTATATTACGATCAAAATAATGCTTGGTTTTTTACCGAAAGGAAATTCAAGTTTACCTCTCCTAAAGGGGTTTCAAATGGTCAAGGAATAGATTTTAGTAAAGATTTTAAAGTAATCAATTCCCAAAGAATAACAGGTGAAGTAGATTCTAACGAATAAAAATATAATTATGGCATACCTTAAATACACTCCGTATTTGTACCTTATTTTAGGTGTTTATTTAGTGATTGATTCCATTATAAAATGGAGTGATCCTGCTGAAAATGCAGGTTTAACTTTAGTCTTTGCAGGACTAGCTTTTTTTCTGTTTGCATTTAGAAGACGTTATGCTAAACGATTTGAAGCGCGCAGAAATAACAAAAGTTAAATAAAAGCGTGATAAGAATGAAGAAAATAACCGCATAAATGGTCTTTTTTTCAGAAATTTAAAAAAACTTTCAAAATAAAACGCGACTAGTATAATTATTAATTAGATAATTGTATTTTCGCAAACTGAATATAAAATTAATTACAATAAAATGGCAGTTTTAGCAAAAATTAGAAAACGTTCTGCATTATTAATAGGTGCAATTGCATTGGCTTTATTTGCGTTTATCATACAAGATCTTATCGGTAAAGGTGGACTTGGTCAAAACACAAAAGATGTAGGAACTATTAATGATAAAGACATTTCTTTTGAAGATTTTAGAATTAAAGTAAGTAATGTTGAAAAAAGTGGTCAAGGAATCACGTCTACTCAAGCAGCTAACCAAGTTTGGGATCAAGAGGTTTCAATTGCTTTGTTAACGTCTGAATTTGAAAAATTAGGATTGAGAGTAGGTGAAAAACACCTAGTTGAAGTTTTGAAAGCAGATGAAAATATTGGAAAAAATCCATTGTTTTTGAATGCAGCAGGTTTATTTGATTTAGCTAAATTCAAAGAATATTTTAAAGCAAATCCAGAGCAAGCTGCCGCTTTGCAAGAAAGAGAGAAATCAGCGGAGCTGAATGCTAAATTTCAAATCTACAATACTTTGGTAAAATCAGGTTTATATACTACTGAGGCTGAAGGGAAATTGAAATATGAAATGGAGGCTAACAAAGTGAACTTTGCTTATGTTGCTGGATTGTATTCAACTATCAAAGACAGTCAAGTTAAAGTAACTGATGCTGAGATTGTTGATTTCATGAAGAAAAATGAAAAAAAATACAAAGCAGACGAGTCTAGAGAAATCGAATACGTTTTAATTGAAGACAAAGCCTCTAAAGAAGATGAAGCAGATGTTAAAGCAAAAATTACTGCGTTATTATCAGGTAGTGTAGTGTACAATTCAAAAACAGCTAAGAATGATACTGTAGCTGGTTTTAGAACTGCAGCTAACGCAATTGACTTTGTGAATTCAAATTCTGATGTGCCTTACGATTCAACGTATATAGCTAAGAAAAATTTACCAGCAGTTGATGCAGACCAATTATTCAATTTAGCTCCTGGAGCTGTGTATGGTCCTTATAAATTTGGAAATTACTACTGTATTTCTAAATCATTTGGTAAAAGAGCAGGAGTTAATGCTAAAGCAAGCCATATCTTAATTAGTTATGAAGGAACTCAAGTTCCAAACAAAAGAGAAAAAAGAACTAAAGAACAAGCCTTGGCTAAAGCACAAGCTATCTTAGCACAAGTGAATGCCAATCCAGATAGTTTCATGATGTTAGCGTTTTCTAACTCAGATGATTCTTCTGCACAACAAGGGGGTGATTTAGGTTATTTTGGTCCAAACCAAATGGTAAAACCATTTAACGATTTTGTTTTTGGTAACCCTATTGGAAAAGTTGGTTTAGTAGAAACACCTTTTGGATTCCACATTATCAGAATTACAGATAAACAAGACGGAGTGCGTTTAGCAACTGTAGCTCAAAAAGTAGAGCCATCAGAAGCTACTTCAGATAAAATCTTTACTCAAGCTACTCAATTTGAGATGGATGCTGCTAGCAAAGATTTTGCTAAATTGGCAAAAGACATGAAATTAACGGTTTCTGGTCCAGTTACTGTAACAGGAATGGAAGAAAACTTTGCTTCTTTAGGAAATCAAAGAGCTATTGTAAGATGGGCTTTCGAAAAAGATTCCAAAGTAGGCGCTATCAAACGATTTGAATTGGCTAATATTGGTCACGTAATTGCGAGAGTAAAATCAATCGATAATTCAGGTTTAGTGCCAGTTTCTCAAGCAAGAGCTTATGTGGAGCCAATCCTTAAAAACAAGAAAAAAGCAGAGTTGATTAAAGCAAAAATGACAGGATCTTCTCTTGAAGCAATTGCAAAATCAGCGGGATCTAAAGTAGAACAAGCAGCTAACCTTACTATGGAAAATCCTGTATTAGGTTTAGTTGGGGCTGAGCCAAAAGTGGTAGGAACTGCTTTTGCATTAGCTGCAAATAAAGTATCTGCTCCAATTGAAGGAGTAACTGGTGTGTATGTAGTGAAAAACAACAGCACAGTAAAAGCACCAGCCTTGAAAAACCACGCTGCTTATGTAGCTAAATTAAAACAACAAACTGCAAACGATGCAGGTAGAATTCTTCCAGCATTGAAAGCTAATGCTACTATTGAAGACAATAGAAGTAAGTTCAATTACTAAGAAGTAAAATTCATATACAAAAAAAGCCAAGACGAATGTCTTGGCTTTTTTGATTTAAATCGGTTTAATTTAAATCATAATATCATCTCTTCATACGGAATTACCGTTTCATATCCTTTGGCCACAAAATAGGATTTTGGATTTTCTTTTGATACTACCAAAACAAAATCGCCACCCCAAGCACCTAAACTTTTTATAGCACCATCAAAGTCTGGGAATAGGGAATTTTTCACGGTTTCTGTTTGTAAGATAGCACTCAAAACGGTTTCGTGTTGGTGGAGTAATTGGGTAAATAACGTTACGTTTTTAACCTCAATAATATCCTGCGTTAATTCATCAATCGTAGCAATGTAGCTCGATAATTGAGCGGTTTTATTGGAATGATAATCCGCTATGGCCGATTTGCTATTTCGCTTTTGGTTCAAATACACAAAATAGAGGTTTTTGGTAAATTCAGGATCGAAAACTACTTGTTCCACTTCAGGTTTTCGGTTTACAATAGAATAAGTAATAGGGCAGTTGCTTTGCGCACAAGCAATATCATAGCCACTACCGCCAAAACTTTTATTCAGTAACTCAAACGCATCAATTTGAAACCATTGCGCTATATTGTTAATCAAAGTAGACGAAGTGCCTAAGCCCCAATTTCGTGGAAAACTCAGTTGCGTTGTTATACTAAGACCATCTGAATTTGAAAATACGTTTGGATTCATCGTATCAGCAACCTGCAAAATTTTGATGAGTGTTGCTTTTACTGAATCTGAAGTAGTGTTGTTTTTTTCTTGTGTTTCTTCAAATGAAATAGAATCTTCAAACCAAACACTTCCATCGGCATCATAACTTTTCCAATGGATAGTTCCACTTTTAGTATTTTCTACACTAAGATTTTGCCCCATTTTAGTAGGTAAAGCCAATCCTTTGGCACCGTCCAAGATGAGGTATTCTCCTGTGATTAACAATTTTCCGTTGCTGTAGAAGGTGTGTTGCATTCCAATTAGTTTCTCAATTGGTTCATAAAATCGACTACTGCGCTATGCGAAACAGTTTGGTGTTTGAAGTGCTTGCGTACTTCCATTCGCTCGTCTTCTGTTGCGTCGAATTGGTTCAAAATATTGTTCAAGTGCATTTTCATGTGTCCGTCTTGGATTCCTGTTGTGGTTAAGGAACGCAAGGCAGCAAAGTTTTGGGCTAAGCCCGCTACGGCAACAATTTGCATTAGTTCTTGAGCAGAAGGTTTTTCGAGCATTTCCAAAGCTAATTTTACCAAAGGATGCAAAGAGGTTAATCCACCTACAGTACCCAAAGCCAATGGAATTTCCATCCAAAAGCTAAAAATACCATTTTCTATTTTGGCATGCGATAAACTAGAATACTGCCCGTTGCGAGACGCATAGGCGTGAATTCCTGCTTCGATAGCTCTAAAATCATTCCCAGTTGCTAGAACCACCGCATCAACACCATTCATAATGCCTTTGTTGTGCGTTACGGCACGAAAAGGTTCTACCTCGGCGATGCGAACTGCTTGAACAAATTTTTCAGCAAATTCCTGCGGATTTGGAATGTGTTTTTCTTCTAAATCAGCTATTGGACAGGACACTTCGGCACGAACTAAGCAATTGGGAACATAATTCGACAAAATGCTCATCACCACTTGAATGTCTTTTTCTGTTGCTGAAAAGAGTTCGTATTGGTTTGCTTTTTCTTTCAACGTTTTGGCAAATTGTTCCAAACACGAATTGATAAAATTAGCTCCCATGCTGTCTTTAGTCTCAAAACTCACATGAAGTTGGAAGTAATTTGGAATTAAATCGGTTTTGTCCTTTAAAACAATATCAAGAATTCCGCCGCCACGCGCTTGCATATTTTTAGTAATGCTTGCGGTTTCGGTGAATAAGTCGGATTTGATTTTCGAAAAGAAAGTGTGTAGTTTTTCAGCTTCCCCTTCGAAAATGAAATGTACCTGACCAATTTTTTCAGTAGCAATTACACGGGTGGTAAATCCACCACGAGTAGACCAAAATTTAGCTGCTTTGGACGCTGCTGCCACAACAGAACTTTCTTCAATAGCCATCGGGATGGTTTTGTATTTTCCGTTGATGAGAAAATTAGGCGCTACACCTAGAGGTATATAGAAATTTGAAATCGTATTTTCGATGAATTCGTCGTGTAGTTTTTGGATTTTCTCATCTGAATTCCAATAATTTTTCAATAATTGAATTGCATGTTCAGGAGTTGAAAAATAGGTTTTGGCAATCCAGTCTATTTTTTCTTCTTTGGATAATTTAGAAAATCCGCTAACGGCTTGGTTCATTCTCAGTTGATTATAATAATTTCCTAGCAAAGATACACTTTTAGAACGTTTTCTTAGTAACTCATTTGTCTCAATAAACGAGGAGTTTGTTTTTTGGTTTAACATTTAACAGCTCAAATGTGAAATAATTGTAAATTTTTCACTAAAATTGGGGTCTGTTATAACCAAATTTAAATTATGAAATCAAACTTATCTTTTGTTCTGTTTTTTGTGTTCACAATGGTCGTTTTTGGGCAACAAAAAATCACTGTTGAAGAAATTTATACGGGCGCTTTTAGAGCCAAAGGAATGGACGAATTACAGTCCATGAAAAATACGAATCAATACACGGTTTTGAATTATGATGCAGCTTCACGAAGCATGCAAATTGATTTGTTTGACTTTGCTACTTTGAAAAAAGTCAATACATTGATTGATACAAAAAATTATAAAAACCTTCCAGGAATAGATAGTTACGTTTTTGATGCTGCCGAAAAGAAGATGTTATTGGCGTCTAATTCATCCAAAATTTACCGTCATTCTTTTACTGCTGATTATTATTTATTTGATACTGTTACTAAAGAACTAACACAATTATTTAATTTTCAGGTGCAAGAGCCTACTTTTTCGCCAGATGGCAAAAAGATTGCTTTTGCTAGAGAAAATAATTTGTATGTGTACGATATTGCTAGTAAACAAACGACTGCTATCACCACTGATGGTAAAAAGAATAGTGTAATTAATGGAATTACGGACTGGGTGTATGAAGAAGAATTTGCTTTTGTTCGTGCCTTTGATTGGAGCAAAGACAGTAAAAAAGTAGCCTATATCCGTTTTGACGAAAGTCAAGTTCCTGAATTTTCAATGTCTATTTTCAAAAAGGATTTGTACCCAACGGTAGAAACGTTTAAATACCCAAAAGCCGGTGAAAAGAATTCAGAAGTGTCCTTGCATATTTATGATGTAGCTTCTAGAGGGACTCAAAAAGTAAATCTGTCTCAATATGCTGATTTTTATATTGCCAGAATGCAATGGACAAATGAGGCAAATGTACTTTCGGCTCAAGTATTGAACCGTCACCAAGACAATTTGGATTTATTGTTTATTGATGGAAATTCAGGAGCTGCTAAAGTAGTGTTGAATGAAAAAGACAAAGCGTATGTGGATGTTACCGATAACTTAACATTCTTGAAAGACAATAGTTTTATTTGGACCAGTGAAAAAGACGGATTCAATCATATTTACTTATATGATAAAACGGGAAAATTAAAAAATCAAGTAACTAAAGGCAATTGGGAAGTGACCAATTACTATGGTTTTGACGAAAAAACAAATACAGTTTTCTACCAATCAGTTGAGAATGGGTCGATTAATAGAGATGTGTATAGCATCAATTTGAATGGAAAAAACAAAGTGCGTTTGTCTAAAAAGACAGGAACAAGTGCTGCTACTTTCAGTCCTAATTTCCAGTATTTTATAAATACTTACTCTAGTGCAAATCAACCTACTACGTACACTTTGAATGAAGCTAAAACAGGTGCGCAAGTACAAGTAATTGAGAATAACGAAGCATTGGCATCCAAATTAAAAGCATATAATTTGTCAGCTAAAGAGTTTTTTGTTTTAAAAACGGCAAAAGGGAACGAATTGAATGCTTGGATTTTAAAACCAAAGAATTTTGATCCAACCAAAAAATATCCAGTTTTTATGTATCAATATTCAGGGCCAGGTTCACAACAAGTAAATAACGATTGGAACTCTAATGATGATTATTGGTTCCAAATGTTGGCACAACAAGGCTACATTGTGGCTTGTGTTGACGGACGTGGAACAGGATTTAAAGGCGCTGATTTTAAAAAAGTAACCCAAAAAGAATTGGGTAGATACGAAGTAGAAGATCAAATCGATGCGGCTAAAGTTATTGGGAATTATCCGTATGTAGATAAAACTCGAATTGGAATTTGGGGTTGGAGTTTTGGAGGTTTCATGGCGTCTAACTGTATTATGAAAGGTGCAGATGTATTCAAAATGGCGATTGCTGTGGCTCCAGTAACCAATTGGCGTTTCTACGACAGCATTTATACTGAACGTTATATGCAAACACCTCAAGAAAACGCAAGTGGCTATGATGAAAATTCGCCAATCAACCACGTGAATAAATTGAAAGGTAAGTTCTTGTTAATTCACGGTTCAGGAGATGATAATGTGCATGTTCAAAATTCAATGCAAATGATGGAAGCTTTGATTCAAGCCAACAAACAATTTGATTCTCAAATTTATCCTGACAAAAACCACGGTATTTACGGAGGTAAAACTAGAATTCAGTTGTTTACCAAAATGACTAATTTTATCAAAGAAAATTTATAAAACTAACCAATAATTACAACCAAAAAATAGATTTATGACAGCAACTCAATCGAAAACAGCGCATCCAAAAGGACTTTGGGTATTGTTTGGAACAGAAATGTGGGAACGATTCAATTTCTACGGAATGCGAACTTTATTAGTGCTTTTCCTTGTGAATTCATTAGTAATGAAAGAGGAAGATGCGTCCTTGATTTATGGAGGTTTCTTGGGACTTTGTTATTTAACGCCAATGTTAGGTGGGTTTATTGCCGATCGTTTCTTAGGCAATAGAAACTGTATTATGTTGGGCGGATTGATCATGGCAATTGGTCAGTTATTGTTGTTTACCAGTGCGAGTGTTTTTGGTGAGAATTTACCTTTGGCAACAACTATTATGTACAGTGGTTTAGGAGCTATTATTTTTGGTAATGGATTCTTCAAACCGAATATTTCTAGCATGGTGGGAAGTTTGTATCCAAAACAAGAAAAAAATAAATTGGATACGGCATTCACTATTTTCTATATGGGAATTAATATTGGTGCTTTCTTAGGTCAATCTATTTGTCCATTATTGGGAGATGTTAGAGATTCAGCTGGAATTAGAGATATTCATGCGTTCAAATGGGGATTTCTTGCTGCTTCAATTGCGATGCTTTTAGGGACTATTTTATTTTACTTTTTGAAAGACAAATATGTGGTTTCGCCAGAAGGAAAACCAATTGGCGGATTACCTTCTAAAAATGAATCTTCAGATTACGAAGAAGGAGAAGCACAAAAAGCAGTTTTCACTCCAAAAGCATTATTTATCGCTGCACTTTGTTTTGTAGGCTTGTTCTTCTTATTTCATTCTTCGGTTGAAGGTGATAATGTCGTAAAGACGATTATTTATCCAATTATTTATGCGAGCGGAATTACCTTAGCAGGATTAATTTTATCCGATAGTTCGTTGACAAAAATCGAAAGAGACCGAATCTTAGTAATCTATATTGTGTCGTTCTTTATCATTTTCTTTTGGGCGGCTTTTGAACAAGCAGGTTCTTCTTTGACTTTTATTGCCGATAATCAAACCGACAGAACGTTTTTATTTGGTTGGAAAATGCCGGCTTCGATGGTGCAAATTTTTAACGGACTTTTCGTAGTGGCATTAGCCGTTCCATTTAGTTTTTTATGGGACAAGCTAAGAGCTAAAGACAAAGAGCCAATTTCGCCTGCAAAACTAGCCCTAGGTTTGTTTTTAATTACAGTAAGTTTCTTTATGATTGCGAATCAAGTGAAAGGTTTAGGAACTTCAGGGTTATTGGCTGTTAAATGGTTGATTTTATTGTATTTCCTAAATACGTGTGCTGAATTGTGCTTGTCGCCAATTGGTCTATCATTAGTTGGGAAATTATCACCAAAGCGTTTCGCCTCTTTATTGTATGGTGTTTTCTTTTTGTCAAATGCTTCAGGTTATGCTTTGGCAGGGACTTTAGGATCTATTTTGCCTGCAACGGGAGATAAATTCAAAAAAGCACAAGAATTAGGCATTGAATTGCAATCTATTTTAGATAAAAAAGTTACTCCAACAGCCGAGCAATTGAAGTTGTTGGCCGATAATCAAATTAGCGATCATAACCCAATTTTTGCTGGTTTTGAAATTCATAATTTATTTGAATTCTTCATGGTGTTTGTGGTGTTGACAGGAATTGCTTCTTTAATCTTGTTTGCGTTGACTCCAGTATTGAAAAGAATGATGCATGGTATCCGATAATTTAACCATAGAAAAAATTCAAAACTTTGAAGGCAAATACCCCAAGCAATTGTGGTATTTGTTTTTAGTAGAAATGTGGGAACGTTTCTGTTTTTATGGAATGCGTGGGGTTTTAACCTATTTTATGGTGGACCAATTACTCCTAAAAGACGAAGCAGCCAATTTACAATACGGCGCTATCCAGGCCTTTGTCTATGCATTCACGTTTATTGGAGGAATTTTTGCAGATAAAATTTTAGGATTCAAGAAATCGCTGTTGTTTGGTGCGACGGTCATGATTTTAGGAAATCTTTTGATTGCCTTTTCGCCAGCAACATTGTTTTATTATGGAATTGCGTTTTCTATTATTGGTACTGGTTTTTTCAAACCCAATATTTCGTCTATGGTGGGAGAGTTGTATCATGAAAATGATCACAGACGCGATGCAGGTTACGGCATGTTTTATGCTGGAATTAACGTGGGCGGACTTCTTGGAGGTGCTTTGTGTATTTATTTAGGTAAATATTATTCTTGGCAATGGTGTTTCTTATCGGCAGCGATTGTGATGCTTTTGGGGTTGATTACTTTTTTGTTGACCAAAAAGCATTTAGGACCTATTGGAAATTCTCCATTGTTGAATCTTTCTACTACTAAAAGAAAAACGAGAGAAATTGCAGTCTATGTAGGTTCTTTATTGAGTATTCCGTTGATTTTTTTAATGGTAAAAAATACCGATTACACGGATTACTTTATGTATACGATAGGAGTACTGGCAATTCTCTATTTTGTATTCGAAACGGTCAATTTGAAAAATAGTGCCTTGCAAAAAAAGTTAATAGCAGCCTTTTTGTTCATCTTTTTTTACTTTTTATTCAATGCGATTTACGAACAAAGCGGTGGTTCATTGTCCCTTTTTGCGAAAGACAATCTGAATGATAGTTTGTTATTTTTTCACATTGACCCCAATGTAGTCAACAACAGTTCTAATACTTTTTTTGTGATTGTATTGAGTCCACTAATTGGATTGCTATGGTTGTGGTTAGGGAAGAAAAAAATAGAACCCAATACTATTGTCAAATTCGGAATTGGATTTTTATTTCTTGGAGCCTCTTTTTATATTTTTTACCTCACCCGATTTTTTGCTACTGTGCAAGGAATTACCTCTTTGGATGTGTTTACGTTTGCGTATTTGGTAACTACCGTTGGCGAATTGTGTTTGGGTCCTATTGGAATGTCAATTATTACTAAATTGTCTCCAAAACGCCTTTTTGGAATGATGATGGGATTGTGGTTTTTAGCTAGTGCTTTTGGGCAGTTGGCGGCTGGAAAATTAGGTGCCGCCATGTCTAATTCAGATACAGGAAACACATTAGTGTCTAAATTGCAATCGTACACCGAAGGCTATTATCAATTAGCTATATATTCGATTATTGCGGGAGTGTTTTTAATTGTGATTACACCTTTGGTAAAAAAATTAATGCAAGAAGTGAAATAATTCATTAATTTTGAGTTCATAAATCATACAACAAAATGAAAAAAATAATTATTGCTTTAGTATTTGTATTAGGGTCTCTTTCGTTACAAGCACAAGAATTGTATTGGGAGACTAATGTAAATAAAGCCATTGAAGTTTCTAAGAAAACAAAAAAACCATTACTGTTGTTTTTTACAGGAAGTGATTGGTGTGGTTGGTGTATTCGTTTGCAAAAAGAAGTGTTGAGAACTCCTGAGTTTGCTGCTTGGGCAAAAGATAATGTGGTTTTGGTCGAATTGGATTATCCAAGAAATAAACCACAGACTAATGAAATTAAACAACAAAACGGTCAGTTGCAACAAATTTTTGGTATCCAAGGATATCCAACCGTGTTTTTTAGCAATATCCAAGAATCAGCAGGGAAAATTAACTTTCAAGCCTTGGGGAATACAGGTTATGTAGCGGGTGGCCCTAAAGCGTGGTTAGCAGTTGCTGACGGAATTTTGAAGCGAAAATAAACGTTTTAATGCAAGATATAGAATCCCTTTTCACTGGTTGAGTGAAAAGGGATTTTTGCTTTTAGACAAGTTGTTTTCCATAATTTTTGAAGCGATTTATAGTTCGATGCATCGGCCACAATTTCTTTAGGTTGAGTCAATTGAATGAGTCGTTCCAAATTAATTCTTGGCGAATGCGTGAGTACAATAATATCTGGATGATGATGTGTATAAACGCCTGTGCTATCCAAAATAAGAATGCGGTTCCTATTGAAAAAAGCTGTGTTTTTTAATTTTTTAGCGGAAGCCAAATGACTAAAATTACCCACAAGATAAGCGTTGAGAGTGTTGTTTTTTGCGCCAATTTTTTGAAGGCTATCATTGGCATAAAGAGTGACTGCTTTTCCATTGCGTTCCGCAATTATAGTGTTCTTCTTCGAATTAAAAACGACCCATTCTTGCTGGTTTGCTACTTGCCATTCGTTCCATAAAAAAGCAAATTGCATTGAAATAACCGAGACTAAGACAGCAATCAAACGTTGAAACTGCGGGTTTTTGAACCAAAGAATACTACTAAAAACGATGGCATAACTACTCAAAAGGAAGGCTAGCGTGAACGGAATATCTTTGATAATGAACTGTTCTGCAGTAGCGATGATGTGGATGATTTTGTCGACTACAAACAAACTCCATTCCAATGCCTTGGATAAGAAAAACGGACATTGGTCAAAATAGGCCAATACCATTACTGCAACGCCCAATCCCATGATGAACCCGGTTAAAGGAATGATAACCAAATTAGTTATAAAAAACAATCCTGGAAATTGATGAAAATAATACAAACTTAAAGGGAGTGTTCCAATTTGTGCGGCAAATGAGACACTGAGAATGTCCCAGATGTATTTCGAAATTTTGTTTTTGGGTTCCCAAAGGCTGGACAACAAAGGGTGAAACCATACAATAAAAAACAGCGCCAAATAACTCAATTGGAAACCCACGTCAAAAAGGAAAGAAGGTTGTACCAATAAAATTAGCCAAATAGAAACCAATAAGGTGTGGTAAATATTGACGCTTCGGCGAAGGTGTTGTCCAATGGCTACAAACGAAAACATAGTCACAGAACGTACCACCGAAGGTGCTAAACCTGCCAATATTCCGAACCACCACAATGAGCATAAAATGATAATCAATTTCACTAATGAGCCTTTTCTATTGTTAGGTACAGGCTTTAGAATAAAAGTAACAAACAATAAAATAAATCCAATGTGTAAGCCAGAAACTGATAAAATATGTACCGCTCCTGCATATTGGTAGTCTTGGATAATTTCGGGATCAATGTCTTGTTGCTGACCGAGCAGTAAAGCAACGGCTACATTCAGTTCAGTGGAGTGAAAACCGTCTTTTTTTAGATTATCAATAATGGTAGTCCGAATTTGAGCAGCATAATACCAACTATCTTTTTCAATCAAAGAACTTACTTTACTATCGCTAGCATCGGCATACAACTGCCCATAAATTTGTTTGTTTTTTAAGTAGTTGCTATAATCAAATTGGTTGGGGTTTTTGGGTGCACTGTTGGGATACAAATTCCCTTGAATTTGGAGTCGGTTGCCAATGATAAATGAATGATGTAAACTGTCTTTTTTGATGTTGAGCAGTAATTTTCCAGAGCAATTGGTATTGTCTATTTGGTCAACCAAAGCCACATACCGCTGACTAAAGGCATTGCTTTTGAGCTTTTCATTGAGGACTAATGTAAAAGTATGCTTTTGCTCAAAAACGTTTGGAATTCGTGTGTAATGATTTTTTTGATGTGTGGCGGTATGAATGGTTTGTGTACTTATCCCGATGCCAAAAGCAACACAATACATTGCCAAACCAAAATATCGAATGCGATGCGGTTTTTTGGTACACCAAAAATAAACACCACCCAATAAAAGGGTAGCCATCAATAGGGAGACGAACACAAGATTGGGACTAGGTTGTGCATGATAGGCAAATACAATACCTACAATAAAAACCAATGTAACTCTTGCTAGGGGGAATTGCAAAACTTTCATGTCACTAAAATACAAAAATTTAATAGTGTATTACCAAGTTCTATAAAAAATAAAGCTTCCAGCCTTCAAAAGGCTGGAAGCTTTATAATCTTAAATTTTAACAACTATTTCAAATCGGCCACAATCAACTGTGCTGTTTTTTGACTAGCACCAATCCCGCCCAATTTTTGTTCTAATTGATCGTATTGAGCTAAAAGTTGGGTGCGGTGTTCTCCTTTTAAAATTTTGGCTAATTCCTCTTTAATGCGTTGCATAGTGCAGTCATCTTGTATTAATTCGGTTACCACTTCTTTGTCCATGATGAGGTTGACTAACGAAATGTATTTTAAGGTAATGATGCGTTTAGCAATTTGGTACGAAGCCCAGCTTCCTTTGTAGCACACTACTTCGGGAACTTTAAAAAGTGCCGTTTCTAAAGTAGCCGTTCCAGAGGTAACTAAAGCAGCGGTGGCAATTTGCAATAATGAGTAAGTTTTATTCGAGATGAATTTGATGTTGTCGTTCGTAATAAATTGTTTGTAAAAAGCAAACTCTTGACTTGGCGCACCCGCAATTACAAATTGGTAATCTGGAAAATCATTCACTACGCTCAACATTACGGAAAGCATTTTGGTAATTTCTTGTTTTCGGCTACCTGGTAAAATCGCGATGATGGGCTGGTCGCTCAAGTTGTTTTCTTTTCTAAAAACGGTAGCATCTACTTGTGGTTGATTGTGTATCGCATCAATCAAAGGATGTCCCACAAAGTGAACAGGGTAGAGGTGTTTGTTTTCGTAAAACTCTTTTTCAAAAGGCAAGATCACGTACATCTGATCTACATCGCGCTTGATGTCGGTGATTCTATTTTCTTTCCAAGCCCAAATTTGAGGCGAAATGTAGTAATGGGTTTTGATGTTCAAGGTTTTGGCCCATTTGGCAATACGCAAGTTAAACCCAGGATAATCAATGAAAATAAGTACGTCAGGTTGGAATTCAAGAATGTCTTTTTTGGCAGTTGTAATGTTGTTTAAAATGGTTTTCAAATTGAAAAGCACTTCAATAAAGCCCATGAAAGCTAATTCTTTGTAATGTTTAACCAACTTTCCGCCAACAGCTTGCATCAAATCACCACCCCAAAAACGAATTTCGGCATTCTGATCTTCTTGGTATAGGGCTTTCATTAAATTGGATCCGTGTAAATCGCCCGAAGCTTCTCCTGCTATAATGTAATATTTCATGTTTTTTATTGCGTATTTTTCTGAAAGTTATACAAATAAAGTGATAATGGTTAGAACGATTACGGCCAAAATCACGCCACGTGCCATGAATTCTTTGTATGATTTTAGCAAAGCCCAAAAAACGATTAAATCCAAGACGGTCCCAAGAGTGATTATCTTGCCTAATTTACCATCGGCTTGTAATAATTCGATTCCTGTAACAAACGTATAATCAGTGAATAAACTAATGAATAGAAAACATCCTAAAAAAGAAGTGATTAGTCCAATTACAAATCCAAGGAGTAAGTCGGTTTTATTTTTCAAAAGGATAAAAATTAGTGATTAAATGAATTTCATCAAAAATAGTAAACAAAGAAAAACAAAAAATACCAACTTCAACTATTTAATCTTTGGTAAAAAGAACAATTTTATATCTTTAACAAAAAATTATGTCGTCCTTATAATTGTTGGTATTATTTTTACTGTAATTTAGACAAAAAACTTGATGAATACTATAATTACCTTTATGAAAAGAAACTATAAAATACTCTTAGTTGTCACTTTCCTGTCACTTTCATTGTTGGCTTTTAAGTCCAATTATGCTAATTCAACCGATCCAGATAAAGACAAGTTGTTGTTAGAGTTACTGTCATTTGTTCTTGAAAAAGGACATTATAGTCCTGTGGCTATGGATGATGAGTTTTCTAAAGGAGTTTACAAAGATTATATCGAGGCATTGGATCCATCAAAACGTTTTTTCTTGCAGTCGGATATAGATGAGTTTTCAAAATACGAATTGCTGTTGGATGATGAATTGCAAAACAAAGATTTGACATTTTTTGATTTGACATATTCTCGTTTAATGCAGCGAATGGAGGAAAGTAAAGCCATTTACAAAGCCATTTTGAGCAAGCCATTTGATTATAAAGTAGACGAATCTTTCAATACGAATTATGAGAAAATGCCGTATGCAAAAAATGCAGCAGAGTTAAATGAAAGATGGCGTAAGCAAATTAAATTGTCCGCTTTGTCTTCTTTAGTGGATCGTTTAGAGATTCAAGAAAATAATGGTAAGGTAGATAAAGACTTAAAAGATGCTGCTGCTCCAGTTAATTCAGAAACAGTTTTCCAAGATAACGTAGCCGAAACTAAAAAAGAGGCTACTGCTGATGCGGGGAAAGTGAAATCTTTTGAAGAATTAGAAAAAGATACTAGAGAGAGTTCGTTGAAATCATTGGACGAGTATTTTGGTTTTATTAAAGATTTGGATAGAAACGATTATTTTTCGGTGTATTTGAATACTATTACAGGGCGTTTTGACCCGCACACTAATTATTTGGCACCAGAAGAAAAAGAACGTTTTGATGTTAGTATTAGTGGGAAGTTAGAAGGTATTGGGGCGCGTTTGCAAAAGAAAAACGATTATACTGAAATTTCTGAATTGATTTCGGGAGGTCCTGCTTGGAGAGGAAAACAATTAGAGGCAGGTGATGTGGTAATTAAAGTAGGGCAAGGGAACCAACAGCCAGTGGATGTAGTTGGAATGCGTTTAGACGATGTCGTAAAAAAAATAAAAGGAGCAAAAGGAACTGAAGTACGTCTTACAGTAAAAAAAGTGGACGGAACTATTAAAGTAATTTCAATTATTAGAGATATTGTTGAAATTGAAGAAACGTATGCTAAATCAAGTGTTGTTGAAAAAAATGGCTTGAAATATGGAGTGATTTATTTGCCAAAATTTTATATTGATTTTGAAAATAAAGACGGTAGAGATGCAGGTAAAGACATTACTTTAGAAGTCTCTCGTTTGAAAAAAGAAGGTGTTAATGGTATTGTATTAGATGTTCGTGATGATGGAGGAGGTTCTTTGTCAACTGTTGTAGATATTGCTGGTTTATTTATTGAAGAGGGGCCAATTGTTCAAATTAAATCAGCGGGTAAAAGAAAAGAAGTGTTGTATGACCGTGATAAGAAAATAGAGTGGGATGGGCCTTTAGTGATTATGGTGAATAGTTTCTCTGCTTCGGCTTCTGAGATTTTAGCAGCAGCTATTCAAGATTATAAACGTGGAATTATCATTGGAAGTAAACAAACCTATGGTAAAGGAACGGTGCAAAATGTAATTGATTTGAACCAATTTGTACGTAGCAGTTCCGTTGGTGATTTAGGAGCTTTGAAAACAACTACTCAAAAATTCTACAGAATTAACGGAGGTTCAACACAATTAGAAGGAGTGAGTAGTGATGTGGTAATGCCGGATCGTTATGCTTATTTGAAAATGGGAGAACGCGATGTGCATAATGCAATGCCTTGGGATAAAATTGATCCAGCCCAATATGGAGTTTGGACGAACAATAAAAACTTTAGCCAAGCTATTGCGAACAGTAAAAACAGAATTGCTCAAAATGCACAATTTCAATTGGTAGAAGACAATGCCAAATGGATTGATAGCCGTAGCGAAGATTATGTGTACAGCTTAAATATTGACAAATTCAAATTGGCTCAAAAACAAATTGAAGAGAAAGCAAAAAAATACAAACCGCTTCAGAATTATAAAAATAATTTGAAATTTAGTTCTTTGCCTTACGAGTCAGAAGCGATGACTAAAGATAGTGCTTTGAAAGAGAAAAGAGATCGTTGGCATGAATCGTTATCAAAAGATATTTATGTAGAGGAAGCTTTAAATGTATTAGACGATTTGCAATTAAAAGCTGTGGTAAAGAAGCCTATGGATACAAAGTTGAAAAGTAAATTAGTAAAATCATAATCTATAAAATAGATTTAAAAAGAAAAAGCCCTCAATTGATGAGGGCTTTTTCTTTTATAGGATTGATGCAAAAATTACCATTCGTTTACTTTGTTGGCATCCATTTTTAAAAAAATAAAAAGTAGAATAGTAAAGCCCCATAATCCAGATCCTCCATAAGAGAAGAAAGGAAGAGGTACTCCAATTGTTGGAAAAATTCCAACAACCATGGCGATATTTACAAAAAAGTGAATGAATAAAATTCCTGCAACACAGTAACCATAAACACGACTAAATTTAGTTTTTTGTCGCTCGGCCAAATAAATAACTCTAAGAAATAAAGTAACAAATAATGCAATTACAACTAGCGAGCCAAAGAATCCCCATTCTTCACCTACTGTGGTAAAAATATAATCGGTGTGTTGCTCTGGCACAAAACCTCCTTTAGTTTGAGTTCCTTCAAGGAATCCTTTTCCAAACCATCCTCCTGATCCAATAGCAATTTCGGACTGATTAGTATTATACCCAATCCCCTTCATGTCTACAGATTTTCCTAATAAGATATTAAAACGGTCTCTGTGGTGTTGTTTAAAAACATGTGTGAATACATAATTTACAGACAAAACAAATCCTGAAATTAGAGCAAAAAGAATTCCACTTAATACAATATTTCTGTCGGCTAGTCTTGATTTGTAATACACAAATACAATTACTACTAATGCTATTAAGATTACATATTGTGGTTGTAGCAGTAACGTTAAAACAAATAATAGAATAGCAGAAAACCCAGTCCAAATATACCAAGAAGGAAGTCCTTCACGGTATAGAACTAAGAAGAACGCGCTGTATATCAAAGCACTTCCAGGGTCTGGTTGGGGTAAGATTAACAATACAGGTAAGAATACGATAGCTAATGCTTGAATTTGTCTGTTGGTGTATTTGAGATTGATTTGGGTGTCACTTAGGTATTTGGCTAAAGCCAAAGCGGTAGCAGCTTTTGCAAATTCAGAAGGTTGTAACGTGAAACTTCCAAATCCGTACCAACAACGCTGACCGGCAATGGTTTTTCCCACAGCAAATAGCCCTATCAAAGACAATAGGGAGATCCCAAAAATGATTGAGGCATATTTTTCATAGAATTTACCGTCTACAAAAAGCACTACAAATATTAGAGGAATTGTTAAGGCAATAAATATAAATTGTTTCTCTGAAGTTCCTTCCATAGAAGATAAAGAAGACGAATAGATGTTTAGCCAACCCAATAATACTAACACGCCATAAATAATGACGCATATCCAGTCGAGATTGTTTGTTATACTTTGGTTTTTCATAGTTTAACGAGTCGCTTTATTATTGGACTTAAGCGTATCTTTCTTAATTTTTTCAGGAGCTATTTTGCTTTGCATAATAGAATCTTGTCTTTTCATTTCTGATTTTACAGATTCTGATAATCCGCCTAGTTTAGCATATTGCCCTTGCAAACTTTTATTTAATATTCGAGTTTCTAAGTCGGTTCTGGTAATCTTTTTACGAATGAATTTCTCTATCATCAACGTAGCAATAGGTCCAGCAATGGTTGCTCCAAATCCTCCATTTTCCACCATTACGGCTAATGCAATTTTAGGATTGTCTTTTGGAGCAAAAGCAACAAAGATGGAGTGATCTTCTAATTGTGTTCTTTTTCCTCCAATTTTAGCAAAGTTTTCTGCAGTACCGGTTTTACCACAAATATCGATTCCTTCTGCTTTTAAAGCATAAGCTGTTCCAAAATTATATACATCAAATAAACCATCGATTATTGGTTTGAAATACCTTTTATTGATAGTTGTAACGTGTTTGGTAGTGAATTTTGTGTCAATTTTTCTGCCTTCAATTTTTTTAATAATGTGAGGCGTGTAGTAATATCCTTGATTGGCAACAGTTGCCATCATATTAGCTAGCTGAATAGGAGTCATTAAAACTTCTCCTTGTCCAATGGCATTGGAAACAATTGCAGTACTTCGCCAACCACCGTTTGGATATATTTTTTTGTACATTTTAGAATCAGGAATATTTCCTTTTCGTCCTGTAGGCAAATCATAACCCATAAATTGTCCTAGTCCAAAACTCTTCACATGTTTGCTCCATACATCAACGGCATAGGAAGGTTGCACATATTTATTGATGGTTTTCATGTAGGCTGTTCCAAAAAAAGCATTACAAGATTCATAAATACCTCGATGTAATTGTAGTACGCCTCCATGACAGTGGCATCGCATAAAGCGACCTCGAGCATAACTAAAACCATGATTACAAACTACGCTAGTTTGTTCGTTAATTGCTCCTTCTTGTAGCGCAACTAACCCCGTCATGATTTTGAAAGGAGAACCGGGAGGATATTCGGCTAAAAGACCTCTGTCGTAAAGTGGTTTAGCAATGGAATCTCGGTATAGTTTGGTATAGTTTTTTGAACGTTGTCTTCCTACTAAAATGGATGGGTCGTAAGAAGGAGCGGTAACCAAAGCTAAAATTTCACCTGTTTTAGGTTCAATGGCTACAATTCCACCTCGTTTGTTGATCATTAATTCCTCTCCATATTTTTGAAGTTCAGCATCAATAGTTAAGTTGATGTCTTCACCTTGTACAGCGATAGTGTCGTATTTTCCTTCTTTAAAGGAACCGATTTCTCTGTTGTATTTATCTTTTTGAATGTATTTTACCCCTTTAATTCCACGTAAAATCTCTTCGTAACTTTCCTCTACTCCTTGCTTACCAATTAAATCACCGCTATTGTAATATGGATTTTTGGCTACCAATTTTTCACTTGCTTGGGTAATAAAACCGAATACATTGGCGCCATAATTTACTTCGTAATCACGCAAAGAACGTTTTTGAAAATAGAATCCTTCAAACTTTCTGATTTTTTCTTGAAAAGCTGCAAACTCGACCTTATTCAATTGAGATAGAAATACTGAAGGTAATCTAGGACTGTAGACTTTAGCTTTTTCTATTTTTTTAATAAAATCTTCTTTGGTAATATCCAGTAATTCACAAAACTCAATTGTGTCTAGATTTTTGATTTCCCTCGGGATGACCATGATATCATAGGAGGCTTGATTAGAAACTAATAATTTTCCATTTCTATCATAGATATAACCTCTTTCAGGGTAATCGTATTTGATTTTAATCGCGTTATTGTCTGATTTCAATTTGAATGAATCATCAATAACTTGGAGATAAAAAATTCGTAAAACCAGCAATGATGCTGCAACAATGATTAAGGTAGGCAGCAATACTTTTCTCATCTTTTGTTTGGCTTAATTAAGTATATGATGATGATACAGATAGCAATTGTGAGTACGCTACTGAGTAGTGTTCTGATTAAAATATCCCAGAAGAGACTGAATTGAAATGCTTCTAAAATAAACAACGTTAAATGATGAATAAGCACAGATACCAATATAAACGAGAATCTCTCAGGGGTTAGTGTGTCATTCAGTTTTATGGTTTGGTATTCGTAACTTACTCCAAAAGCAAATTTAAAAATAGCTGGTCTAAAGTAGGCTAATGTTAAACAAGCTGTAGTGTGAATTCCGCCCGAATTGCTAAACATATCTAAGATAAGTCCTAGAAAAAAACTAGCAATCAATAGCCCTGATTTATTACCATTAACAGGGTATAAGATGATAAATAAAATGTACGGGAATGGACTGATGAAACCAAATAAATTAATGTTATTGAAAACAATAATTTGGATGGCTAATAAGATAATAAATCTGAAAATATTCAAAAACAAACTACTATTCATCGTTTTCTCTTTTTTCTAGATTCATAATTTCTTTTCGATCTTTCCCTTTTAGAATGTATACATGGCCTAAGTTGGTCATGTCATTAAATAATTTTACATCTAAAGTGTAGTAATTTGTTTGATTGTCAATATAAACTTTTTCAATCGTTCCGATATTAATATTTTCAGGGAAAATAACAGATTGACCACCAGTCACAATAGTATCACCTTTTCTAACAGAGGCTAATCTTGGTACGTCGATTAATTGTACAAAACCAGTGCTTTTTCCGTTCCAAATCAAAGAACCAAAGTGATTTGATTTTTTGACTTTAGCATTGATTTGAGATTTTTTGTTTAGAATACTAACTACAGTTGCATAATGGGGTGAGGTGTTGTCTACAATTCCAACAATCCCTAAACTATTTACCACTCCCATATCTGGTTTCACACCTTGTAATTCACCCGAATTAAGAGTAAGGTAGTTTTCATACACGTTATAAGAGTTGTGAATTACTCTTGAAACAATAATGTCACTCGATTTAACTCCTTTTATACTGTCTAGTTTTCTAGCAACAGTGGTGTCTTTTTTGTTAAATAGGATACTTTTTAACGTTGCATTCTCTTGTGCTAATGCCTCGTTTTGTGATTTCAAATTCAAGTATTCGTCAAATTCACTAAGTTGTTCATAAACACCGCCACTTAAGAAATTAGCCGAACTAATGACTTTGCTTCTATGAAAAGAATGCGATTGAATGGTTAGTGTTAACGAAATACCCAAAAGCAGCAAAAACAGTAAGCGATTACTGTTTTTAAATATAAAATTAAATATTTGCTGCATTTTTTAAATGTGTATTATTTATGACTTTTTCGTAAGACTATTTAATCAAGATGCTTTTAAATCTATTGATGTTTTTAAGAGCCATTCCGGTACCTCTTACAACAGCTCTTAATGGGTCTTCTGCAATGTAAACAGGTAAGTCTGTTTTTAGTGAGATACGTTTGTCTAGTCCTCTTAACATAGACCCCCCACCTGCAAGGTAAATTCCTGTGTTGTAAATATCAGCTGCTAATTCTGGAGGTGTTTGTGATAAGGTTTCCATAATAGCATCTTCAATACGTTGGATTGATTTGTCTAAAGCTTTAGCAATTTCTCGGTAAGATACTTCTACTTGTTTCGGTTTACCAGTTAATAAATCACGCCCTTGAACAGACATGTCATCTGGTGGTGTTTCTAAATCTTCTATTGCAGCTCCAATTTGAATCTTGATTTTTTCGGCTGAACTTTCTCCCACAAATAAATTGTGTTGCGTACGCATGTAATAAATAATATCATTAGTGAATACGTCTCCAGCAATTTTAACTGATTTGTCGCAAACAATACCTCCAAGAGCTATTACAGCAATTTCAGTAGTTCCACCTCCGATATCTACAATCATATTTCCTTTTGGTTGCATAATATCAATCCCAATACCGATAGCAGCAGCCATTGGCTCGTGAATCAAATATACTTCCTTACCATTCACTCGTTCACACGATTCTTTTACCGCTCTCATTTCTACTTCGGTAATTCCTGAAGGAATACAAACCACCATTCGTAGAGCAGGAGTAAACATCTTTTTCTTTAGCGCAGGAATACTTTTAATAAACATATTAATCATTTTCTCTGATGCATCAAAATCAGCAATTACACCATCTTTCAAAGGTCGAATGGTTTTGATGTTTTCGTGGGTTTTCCCTTGCATCATGTTGGCTTCTTTACCAACGGCAATAATTTTTCCTGAGATTCTGTCTCGGGCAACAATGGAAGGACTATCTATAACAACTTTGTCGTTGTGAATTATTAATGTGTTTGCGGTACCAAGGTCGATTGCGATATCCTCGGTCATGAAATCAAAAAATCCCATAAGCTTAAGCGGGGTTTAAATTTAAAATTATCTAACAAGCAAAGTTAAACAAATTAATGTTTAAAATGACGTGTTCCTGTAAATACCATTGCTAATTTATTTTCATTGCAATAATCAATACTCAACTGGTCTTTAATTGATCCTCCAGGTTGGATTACAGCCGTGATTCCTGCTTTTTTTGCTAATTCCACACAGTCAGGAAATGGGAAGAAAGCGTCACTTGCCATAGAAGCACCGTGCAAGTCAAAACCAAAAGTATTCGCCTTGTCAATAGCTTGCATTAAAGCGTCAACTCTAGAAGTTTGACCTGTTCCAGAAGAAATAAGTGTCCCGTTTTTAGCAAAAACAATCGTATTAGATTTAGTGTTTTTACAAACTTTTGAAGCAAAAATTAAATCTTCTACCTCTTGAGCAGTTGGTGCAGTTAGTGTTACGGTTTTTAAATCTTCTTTAGTATCTGTAATGTTATTTCTGTCTTGAACTAGAATTCCGTTCAAACAAGTGCGAACTTGTCTTTGGGGCAAGGCTACTTCGTTTTGAACCAAAATAATTCTGTTTTTCTTTTCTTCTAAAATAGCGATAGCTTCTGTGTCAAAAGCAGGAGCGATAACTACTTCGCAGAATAACTTGTTGATTTCGGTTGCTGTAGCTACATCAATTTTAGTATTGGCAATTAATACACCTCCAAAAGCTGAAGTTGGGTCGCAAGCCAAAGCTACTAAATACGCTTCGCTGATAGATTTTCTAGTTGCTAATCCGCAGGCATTATTGTGTTTAAGAATGGCAAATGTTGGTCCGTCATTTTTAAATTCATTAATTAAATTTACGGCAGCATCTACATCAAGAAGGTTGTTGTACGACAATTCTTTTCCGTGAACCTTGTTGAACATTTTGTCAAATTCGCCAAAGAAAAATCCTTTTTGATGTGGGTTTTCCCCGTAACGCAACACTTGGCCATTAGCGATACTTTCTTTATAAATGGTTTCGTCTGTATTGAAGTAATTAAAAATCGCACCGTCATAATGAGAAGAAACATGAAATGCTTTTGTAGCTAACAATTTTCTGTTTTCTAAGGTAGTAGCGCCATTTTGATTGGTAATCATATCTAAAAACAAGCCATAATCGTCAACCGAAGCCACAATTACAGTGTCTTTGAAGTTTTTTGCAGCAGCACGAATTAAAGATATTCCACCAATATCAATTTTTTCAATAATATCGGCTTCGCTAGCTCCTGAAGCTACTGTTTTTTCAAAAGGGTATAAATCAACAATAACCAAATCAATTTGAGGAATGTCAAATTCCTTCATTTGTTGTACATCACTTTCGTTATCTTGACGGTTTAGGATACCTCCAAAAACTTTTGGGTGCAATGTTTTTACTCTTCCGCCAAGGATAGACGGGTAAGAAGTTACATCCTCTACAGGAATTACAGGAATGCCTAAATTTTTGATAAAGTCTTCAGTTCCTCCTGTAGAATAAAGTGTTACATTTTGTGAATGTAATTTTCTAACAATTGGTTCAAGACCGTCTTTTGAAAATACTGAAATTAATGCCGATTGAATCGATTTAGTTGTGCTCATTGTGTAGTTAAAATTTTAAAGTGCAAAAATAGTTTTTTTTTGATTATAAATCTCATTCTAAAGCTGTAACATTATGCTAAAAATGAGTACTTATTGTGGAGACTTTTTTTATTAGGTTTTTGAATAAAATTTGCTCAATTTTACATGGATACAAAAGAAAAATAGTATGTTAGTTTATCTTCGATTATTAAAAGAGAGTTTTGGTTTTGCAATGAATGCTTTGCGCAATAATAAACTCCGTACGTTACTTTCTTTATTGGGAGTTACTATTGGTATTTTTTCTATCATAGCAGTCTTAGCGGCAGTAGATTCATTGGATAAAAAAATCAAAAAAGATTTGAGTAGCTTGGATAAAAATACCATTTATTTAATGCGTTTTTCTTTTGGTCCGTCCGAAATTCCACAATGGAAAAGAGAGCAATTTCCTAATGTGAAATATGATGAATATGAATATTTAAAAAATTCCGTGAACGATTTGGATCAAATGGCATTTCAGCTTTTTGTAAAAAGAGAGTCTTTAAAATACCAGTCGGCTTCAGTGAGTGATGTGAATATTGTTCCTGTTTCTCATGAATTTATTGATATTCAAGGTTTGGAATTTGACGATGGGCGATTCTATAATGAGTCGGAGTCCAATTCAGGAGCTGCTGTAATTGTTTTGGGAAACGAAATCGCTAAAAATTTATTTGAAGATAGTAATCCAATAGGTAAAGATATCCGTTTGTATGGTCAACGATTTTCGGTGATAGGAGTGTTGAAAAAACAAGGAGCGGGAATGTTTGGAGATAGTAATGATACTTCTGTTTTTATTCCTGTTAATTTTTTAAGACGTATGTATGGCGATAATAATGATGCTATGACTCCTGTGATCCTTGTAAAGCCTGAAAAAGGAGTGGATATGGACGCATTTAAAGCGGAGTTGGGTCAAAAGTTGCGAAATTATCGCGGAATGAAAACAGACGAAATAGACAATTTCTTTATCAATGTTTTGTCTGGATTTACTGATTTAATTGATGGTATAGTAGGTCAGATGAATGTGGTGGGCTGGATTATCAGTGGTTTTTCGTTATTAGTAGGTGGTTTTGGTATTGCTAATATTATGTTTGTTTCGGTAAAAGAAAGAACTAATTTAATAGGAATTCAGAAATCGTTAGGAGCAAAGAATAAATTTATTCTGTTTCAATTTCTTTTTGAGGCGGTTATTCTTTCTGTAATTGGTGGAGCGGTAGGTTTGTTTTTGGTTTGGATAATTTCGGTTGTATTAACCAAAGCTTTAGATTTTGAGTTTGTATTAAGTATGAGCAATGTGCTTTTAGGAACTGGATTAGCAGCTTTAATTGGATTAATTTCTGGGATTTTACCTGCTATTACTGCTGCTAAATTGGATCCTGTAGAGGCAATTCGAACAGGAATGTAAAATGAATTGTAGCTGAGCATAAAAAAATCCCGAAGTAATTCGGGATTTTTTATTTATCTAATATCGTTGTTTTGAATTAAATCGATGTACAAGTTGACCTTGTCTTTCAATTCTTTTCTAGGCGTGATAAAATCTAAAAAACCATGTTCTAAAAGGAACTCGGCGGTTTGAAAACCTTCTGGTAAATCTTTTCCTGTAGTGTCTCTAACAACACGAGGACCAGCAAATCCAATTAAGGCACCAGGTTCAGAGATATTGATGTCTCCTAGCATGGCGTAAGAAGCAGTTGTTCCTCCAGTTGTTGGATCAGTACAAAGTGAAATGTAAGGTAGTTTAGCCTCGGCTAATTGAACTAATTTTACAGATGTTTTGGCTAATTGCATCAAAGAAAATGCAGCTTCCATCATACGCGCTCCCCCTGATTTTGAAATCATTACGAAAGGCATTTTATGTTGGATAGCATGGTCAATTCCTCTAACGATTTTTTCACCAACAACACCTCCTATAGACCCGCCAATGAAAGCAAAATCCATACAACAAACCACTAAATCTTTTCCTTTTGATTTTCCAACTCCAGTGCGAACAGCATCGTTCAACTTGGTTTTTGAAGTCACATCTTTTAGACGATCCGAATATTTTTTGGTGTCCACAAAATGTAAAGAGTCTTTTGAAGTCATGTTTTTATCCAACTCAATAAATTCATTGTTGTCGAATAAAATTTCAAAATAAGTTTCACTTCCAATTCGAACATGAAAATCATCTTCAGGGCTCACGTACAAGTTACGTGCTAATTCCTCTGCATCAATAATTTTTCCTGTTGGGGATTTGTACCAAAGTCCTTTTGGAACGTCCATTTTTTCTTCGGTAGGAGTAGTGATTCCTTTTTCTTGTCTTTTAAACCAAGCCATATTTTTAAAGTTGGAAGTTAGATGTTGGAGATTAGAAGTTTAACTTCATTACTTTACATTCTAACCTGTTAAAATTTAATTCTTAAACTTCGTGCCTCGTGTTTTTTACTTTGTAATTACAAAGTGTTTACATTGTTCAAGTCAGCAAATGCTTGCTCTAATCTTGTGTTGAATGTAACTTCACTTTCGCGTACCCATCTTCTTGGGTCATAATATTTCTTGTTAGGAACATCAGCACCTTCTGGGTTACCAATTTGTGATTTCAAGTATTCAATGTTTTTAACCATATAATCACGAATTCCTTCTGTGTAAGCAAACTGTAAATCAGTATCGATATTCATTTTAACTACACCGTATCCGATAGCTTCTCTAATTTCTTCTAAAGTAGAACCTGATCCACCGTGGAAAACAAAATCAACTGGGTTAGCTCCTGTGTTGTATTTGTTTTGAACGAAGTCTTGAGAGTTTTTCAAGATTTTTGGAGTTAATTTTACGTTACCTGGTTTGTACACCCCGTGAACATTTCCAAAAGCAGCAGCAATTGTAAATTTAGGACTTACTTTTGATAATTCTTCATAAGCAAAAGCTACTTCTTCAGGTTGAGTGTATAATTTTGAGCTATCTACATCAGAATTGTCAACACCGTCTTCTTCACCACCAGTGATTCCTAATTCGATTTCTAATGTCATTCCCATTTTGCTCATACGAGCTAAATATTCTTTACAGATTTCGATGTTTTCTTCGATTGGTTCTTCTGATAAATCAATCATATGAGAAGAAAATAATGGTTTTCCTGTTGCTGCAAAATGTTTTTCGGAAGCATCTAACAAACCGTCAATCCAAGGCAATAATTTTTTTGCACAGTGGTCAGTATGTAAAATTACAGTTGCTCCGTATGCTTCTGCCAAAGTATGGATATGAAGTGCTCCAGCAATTCCACCAGCGATTGCTGCTTTTTCACCAGCATTAGATAATCCTTTACCTGCGTTAAATTGTGCCCCACCATTAGAAAATTGAATGATAACAGGTGCATTTAATTTTGCTGCTGTTTCAAGAACTCCATTAATTGTGCTTGATCCAGTAACGTTTACTGCAGGAAGTGCAAAACCTTTCTCTTTTGCATAATTGAAGATCTCTTGAACTTGATCTCCCGTTGCTACGCCTGGTTTGATGTTGTGTGCCATTGTAATTGTTTTAAGTTGTTTTTAGTTTTTAGACCGCAAAAATAAGAATTAATTAGCATTAGAAAGGATAATTAATTCCAAAATTTAATACTGAACGTGCAAAATTATAATCTTTTAACCATCTGCTTCCACTTTCATAAGCAGGGTTGTAGGTTTTAAAACCTAAGTCAAAACGAATTACAAAAAGATTTAAATCATAACGTAAACCAAATCCAGATCCAAGTGCAATGTATTCTAAATCTTTGATACTGGTAAACTTTGCTTTTTGATCTTCGGTATTGTCTAATACATTCCAGATATTGCCAGCATCGGCAAATAAAGCGCCTTTAAGGCTTCGGATAATTTTAAATCGGAATTCACTGCTTAACGCAATTTTCATATTAGCTTCATTAAAATCATTGACTCCTCCAGTGCTACCAGGCCCTAAGCTATACGGTTGCCAACCTCTATTATCATTGGATCCTCCAGAATAGTAACTTCTTGAAAAAGGAATGTTTCTTGAATTTCCAAAAGGGATTGCGATACCAAAGAAACTTCGTATTGCAATTACTTTTTCTCGTGATAAATCCCAAAGTTTGATAAAATCAAATTCCGTTTTAACGTATTCAGAGTATTCTAAGTTGAAAATTTCATATTTACCATCTGACTTTTTAGGTAGATTAGCGGTACTCGCAAACAAAGACAGAATGGATCCGGCAGATTCAATTTTAGCTTTGAAAAGATGAAAATTTTTATCTGTTAAATCTTTTTTATTTGTTTTGGTAAAACTGAAACTGGTGGCTAAAATAAAATCGTTTTCAGTAAGTCTTGTTTTTCTTTCAGCGATACTTTTAACACTATAAAAGTCTGCACTACTAGTGTTTATAGTTTCATTCAAGACATCATTCATAAAGCCTTCGGTTCCTTTTTCGATGATTAGATTTCTATTAGTGTCAAAATAGGACGGGTTTATGTTGTAATTTGTGTTTTGTGCTAAATTATTTAAAACAGTGTAAGAAGACTTATATACATTGAAATAATTTTGAGGATTCAAATTTCGCACAAATTGAATATTGAATAAATCAAAGCGCGCTGTATTATTTTTTTTAGGAGTCCAATTGTATGTGATTGCTCCTGTAAAATTTTCTTTGTCCAAACCAATGTTTTTTTGAGTAGAGAACCCAGTAGTGACCATTGTTGAAGGAATCATACTTTTAGGAATGATTCTTTCGGTATTAAATGGAATTAAGATTCTAGGAAAACTCAATTTTAAATCCAAACCGTATTCAGAGGTATTAAAAAACACATTATTTGGATTGGCAAAATCTTTAGAAGATCCCATATTGGCACGTCCCGAAAATTGCAGGGTTTCGGCACCATTAAATACATTTCTAATAGAAATGGAAGGGCTAAAGCCAATTCCAAAGGTTTGGATATTAGAATGTGTGGTGTCAAAAGAAAGTCCAAAGCTGTATTTTTTTCTTGGAGTCAAATAAATCTTTGCAATTAGCGATTGATTTGTGCTGTCTTTTTTGTCTACTTCATAAATAATAGAAGGATAATTAAATACTTTGAGATTACTCAAATAACGACTAGTCAAAGTTGTTTTTGCATCAGAAAACAAGCCTCCTTTGGTAATAAAAATGGCATCTGTTATAGCATAGGGTTTGTATTTTAATTTTTTCTTGCTGTATAGATTAAAGTTTTTATATGAGATGCTGTCTGTGATTTTTGCATTAGCTTCTGAGGCTGAATAATCTGTAAAAATATTGACATCACTTATTTTATACATTTTAAATGGAGCCGTTTTAGTAGAATCTTGTTCTTGATAGCTGTAATCTCTGATTGTTAAATCGATACTAGCTTTATGTTTTTTGTTAATAGTGTCAATGTCAAAAGTAACATCGTTGGGTTGGAAATAATACACCCCGTTGTTTCTAAAATGAGTGGTGATACGGTTTTTTTCGTTTTCAAAATCTTCAGTTTTGTATTGTTTTCCAGGCTTTATAAACGAAGCTATTTTGATTGTATTGTATAGAGAATCCAATACAGGAGTGGAAATACTCGTCTTTAAAGAATCAATAATATAGGGTTGTCCAGGGGTAATGGCATATTTTATTTTTGCTTTTTTCGTGCCAATACTGTCGAGTGTATAATTGGCTTTTACATCAAAAAAACCGTTGTTAAAATAAAAATATTTCAATCTAGCAATTGATTTTTCTGTTTTTGTTTTATCAAAAATCACAGGAGTTTCTCCCGTTGCTTTTAAGAAATCATGAATTCCGTGGTACCAAAACGATTTTCCTAACTGGTCTACTTGTTTTGCAGAAAGCCATTTGGACATTCTAGCATATTTTTCGGGGTTATTTTTAAATTTAGCTTGATAAGTTGAATCAGGATTAGGGTTGGCCCAATTGTTTATAGTTAATAAGAAAGGAATGCCTAAAATTTTACTATTTGGTTTTTGATACAATTGGTCAAATATAATTTCGTCTGAAAGCACTTTGTTGTTCTCAAAAATTTCGTTTTTAGTCAGCAAGAATTTGCCGTTTGGAACGCGTTTTACCGAGTTACATGCGGAAATAAATATTGAAATTAGAATAAATGCTGTTATTTTTGTGGAAATCTTTTTCAATTGTTCTAAAAATTTAATTCAAAAGTACATTTTTTTATGGTTAGTAAAAACCAAATAAAGCTTATATCGAGTTTGCACCAAAAAAAACAGCGAATAGCACATCAACTATTCATTGCTGAAGGAATCAAAGGAATTCAAGAATTGCTTGATGCTAGTTTTGAATTAGAACATTTATACACTACACAAAATGATTTTGAATTGGTTTCCAATAATTTAAAAACACGTGTTTCTGAAGACGATTTGAAAAAAATAAGCGCTTTGGCGACACCTAATACCTGTTTGGCGGTTTTTAAAATACCTAAAGAAAAAAAGATTGTTGAGTCGGGTTTGATAGTAGCTTTAGATACGATTAGAGATCCGGGTAATTTAGGGACAATTCTGCGTTTGTGTGATTGGTTTGGAATCCATCAACTAATTTGTTCCAAAGAAACGGTAGATAGTTACAACCCAAAAGTGGTGCAAGCTACGATGGGATCTATTGCTCGTGTTAACGTAAGTTATGTGGATTTGAATGATTTCTTAGCAACTACTTCGTTGCCTGTTTTTGGGACTTTTATGAGTGGCGACAGTATTTATAAAGCATCCTTGCCACAAGAAGGCATCATTGTGATGGGAAATGAAGCCAATGGAATTTCACCTGAATTAGAGAAGATAATCAAAAATAGATTGACAATTCCTCGTTTTGGAGCAATCCAAAAAACAGAAAGTTTGAATGTAGCTACAGCAACGGCAATTGTATTGAGTGAATTTCGCCGTGCTTCACTTTAATTTTAGTGAAAAGTAAAGTTGATGAACAATCCTCTAGTTCGCATGGATTCGATGTTACTTGTCCAAGGACTGGCTGGATCGTTGTCTTGAATGAGTTCGTCTTTCAGTCCAAAAACACCTCTAACCGAAGGAGAAAAGATAAAGTATTCCGAAAAAATATCGATTCCCAATCCCAATTCATAATTAGGGCTCCATGCTTTTACTCTGAATCGCTGTCCAGAATTATCGTCTTTAGAGTCGGCATTGCTGGATAAATTTAAGGTAGTCGAAAAACCACCTAATAAATAAGGTCGAATATTACCCGTTCTTAAAGCAGAAAATTTCAAAAGTAATGGAAGGTGAATGTAAGTACTATTGACTTCTCTGATTTTATCGGAAGATTTTACAGGGACAGTAAACGATGAAAAATAACTACTAGGATAGTTTAAAGTTCTTTTGGTGTAATACAAACCAGGTTCAAATCGCAGGTTAAAATATTCTTGAAGCCGAACATCAGCAACTAATCCTACATTAAATCCCGTTGTTTTTTGTACTTGAATGTCTTCGGTTACGTTTGCTTTGTAGTTGAACTTGAAATCGTAAGAGTTAAATCCTAAGAAAAATCCAAAATACACCTTTTGTTTTTGCCAGTTTTCCAAATGAATAACGGGGTCTTTGCTAAAAATACTTTGCGTAAATTGAGCATGAACAGTTGTGGTGACAATTAATAGTAAGAAGAAAATGCTTTTTTTCATGTTATTTTTTAGAAGCTGAATAAATGGTAGCCACGCCAAATGTTTGTGGTAGCGCTACAACATCTATAAACCCAATTTCTCTTAAAATATTGTTTAACTTTTCTCCATAAGGAAAAGCAGCAGCAGATTCAGATAAATACCCATAAGCCACATCGTCCTTTGAAAATAATTTTCCAATTAAGGGCAAGATATTATTACTGTAAAACTGATAGCCTTGTTTATAAGGCGTTTTATCTGGAACAGAAGTTTCTAGGATGACAAAAGTTCCGTTGGGTTTTAAAACACGTAAAATTTCAGCCAATCCTTTTTCTAAATGTTCAAAATTACGAACTCCAAATGCTACTGTAATGGCATCAAAATAATTGTCTTCAAATGGGATGTTTTCTGAGTCTCCTAAAACCATTTCAATAGTTTTAGATAAGTTTTTTGCGGCAATTTTTTGAACTCCAACTTCGAGCATTCCGGCAGAAATATCCAAGCCAATAATGGTATCGGCTTTGGTTTGTGCCATTAGGATTGCTAAATCACCCGTGCCTGTTGCAATGTCTAATATGGTTTTCGGATTGGAATTCGCTACCATTTTAAGCACTTTTTTGCGCCATTTCACGTCAATACCAAATGAAATTACTCGGTTTAAATTATCATAATTTCCCGAAATGGTATCAAACATTTGAGCAACTTGTTCTTTTTTGCTTAATGAAGAGTCTTTGTAAGGAGTAATTTTCTCAGCCATCTTTTTTGTTTGTGCAAATATAAGTAAACTCTATCAACTAAATAGTTGTGTTGTAGTTCAATCTGACTTGTACCGTAAAAACTTCAAAAATCACTAAAAGTGGGTATTGTAGTGCTATAATTTAATACCCAATTTTACTGCCATAGAAAAATGTTCTTTTTCAATGTTTTATTGGGAGTTAATGAATGAAAATCAAATAATTGGCTTTTGCGTAGTTAATTAAATTGGTCTTGATGCTCTTTAGCATTTCTTTTAATGATGCTAAGTTTAGCGCAAAACACGTTCTTAAGAATTAATTTGTTTTTGGAAACTTTAAATTTATTCGTTTTTGCTGCCTTCGTGGTATTTGGTAGTAAAAAAACACAAAGGGCAAAAAGACATTTCATTCTCCCAATGACATTGAAAAAAAATAGTTTACTTCTTTACAAAAGTTTGATAGGTATAATCGTAAAGGTGTTTTTCATCTTTAGCATTAAAATCAGACTGAACTAATTCCCATTCTTCGGCTTTTACTTCTGGGAAAAAAGCATCTGCTTCAAATTCGCCATGCACTTTGGTGATTTCTATTTTATCTGAAAATGCAAGTCCTTGATTGTAAATTTCACCTCCACCAATGATATAAATGATTTCGTTTTCAGGGCAGGCTTTAATTGCGTTTTCTATGCTGTTAACTACGATGCATCCTTCTGGTTGATAATTCTCTTGTCGTGTAATGACTACATGGGTTCTGTTTGGCAATGGTTTTGGAAAACTTTCAAATGTTTTTCTTCCCATAATAATATAGTGTCCTGAGGTCAGTTCTTTAAATCGTTTAAAATCATTTGGTAAATGCCAAACCAATTCGTTGTTTTTCCCTAAAGCGTTATTTTCGGCTACGGCCGCAATCATTACAATCATAGTGGGTGTTAGTTTTGTATGGAAAAAAATGTTGTTCTCTAAGAAAAGAAGATGTGACGACGTTTTTCAGTTGATAAAGATAAAATTTATTTTTAAAATGTCATTTTGTTGATTATTAATAATTTAGTACGAAAAGGTTTTCTTATTTTGGAAATAATGAAATACAACCCTTAAAATAAGAATCCGATTGAAAATGTAGCCTGTTTTTGTCATAATCTTAAAAATTTACTTTCGTTTTTTTGGGTCGCTAAATTGTGGTTACTTTGTTGCATAATTCTAAAAATGAAATAGTTATGTCAATTAAGAAACAATTTGTAAAAACAAAACCAGTTTGTAAAGTTACTTTTTCAGTAGAAGCAAAAGAAGCAAACACAGCTTCAGTAGTTGGAGATTTTAATAATTGGGATCAAGAAGCAGGAGCTTTGAATAAACTTAAAAATGGAACTTTTAAAGGGGTTTTTGATTTAAACAAAGATGCATCTTACGAATTTAAATACGTAGTTGATGGTCAATTTGTAAATGAACCAGAGGCCGATTCTTTCCGTTGGAATGATTATGCGGGAGCAGAAAATAGTGTTTTATCTATATAATTGAAAAATCCGCTCTTGAGCGGATTTTTTCTTTTTATACTGCAACACTTCCTCTAATAAGAGGGTGTGGGTCGTATCCTTCCAAGGTAAAATCGTCAAAGTCAAAGTCAAAAATATTTTTGATTGCTGGATTTAAAATCATCTTAGGCAATGGTTTTGTTTCTCTAGAAAGTTGCAATTCCAATTGTTCAAAATGGTTGTTATAGATGTGTGCGTCTCCAAAAGTATGGATAAATTCGCCCACGCCTAAATTACATACTTGAGCAATCATCATGGTCAATAAGGCATAAGAAGCGATGTTGAATGGTACTCCCAAGAAAATATCAGCTGAACGTTGATACAATTGACACGATAATTTTCCGTCAGCCACATAAAACTGAAAAAAGGCATGGCAAGGAGGTAATGCTGCTTTGTTGTTGGCAACATTTTCAGCAAATGATTTTGTTGTGTCTGGAAGTACTGAAGGGTTCCAAGCAGAAACTAACATTCGTCGACTATTAGGGTTCGATTTTAATTCTTTGATTAGGTCTGAAATTTGATCGATTTCTTCACTGTTCCAATTGCGCCATTGGTGTCCGTAAACGGGGCCTAAATTGCCATTGGCATCGGCCCATTCGTCCCAAATTTTCACACCATTGTCCTGTAAGTACTTGATATTAGTGTCGCCTTTTAAGAACCAAAGCAATTCGTAAATAATTGATTTAAGGTGCAATTTTTTGGTTGTTACCATTGGGAAACCTTCGTTTAAATCAAAACGCATTTGGTAACCAAAAACACTTTTTGTTCCAGTTCCAGTTCGGTCTCCTTTTTGGCAGCCACTTTCCATAACGTGTTGCACTAAATCTAAATATTGTTTCATGTGGGGAGTTATTCGGTTGATTAAATTTTATTGTGGCAAATTAACATTCTCTTTTTGAAATTTCGTCTCTAATTTTGGCCGCCTTTTCGTAATCTTCATTTTCTACAGCCTCGGCTAACAAATCATTGAGTTCTTGAATACTATTAGTGGCATAAGTTGCTCCAGATCGATTGCTTTCTACTTCTTGACCAAAGGTTTCAGGATTAGAAAGAATATCGTCAATGTCTTCAGAATCTTTATTGGCATCCGTAGGATTGGTGTTTAAATAAATACCTGCCTTGTCTAAAATGTTTTTATAAGTAAAAATGGGAGCGTTGAAGCGAAGTGCTAATGCAATAGCATCGGAAGTGCGGGCATCAATAATTTCTTCGATTTTGTCTCTTTCGCAGATGATACTGGAGTAAAACACACCATCAACTAATTTATGAATAATGACTTGTTTGACAACAATATCAAATCGGTCAGCAAAATTTTTGAATAAATCATGAGTTAGTGGGCGTGGTGGTTTGATTTCTTTTTCTAAAGCAATAGCAATAGATTGTGCTTCAAAGGCACCAATTACAATAGGTAATTTCTTATCGCCATCTATTTCGTTCAAAATCAAAGCATAAGCTCCGTTTTGTGTTTGGCTATACGAAATTCCTTTTATAGATAATTTTACTAAACTCATGTGTTATAAATGAAAATTTAAGGAAGTCTTAAAAAAAACTCCCTAAAAGCAAAGATACAAATATCATTGTTTTTAGAGAGTCCTTTTTTGGAAATTTATATTTCAATTAATGCTGTGCCTTGAATGCTTTTAGTTTCTCAATTAATTGTGGTACAATTTCGAAAGCATCACCAACAACTCCATAGTCAGCTACCTTGAAAAAAGGTGCTTCTGGGTCGCTGTTGATTACCACTTTTACTTTAGAAGAGTTAATTCCCGCAATGTGCTGAATAGCTCCTGAAATCCCGATAGCGATATATAAATTAGTAGCTACGGGTTTTCCGGTTTGACCAACGTGTTCTGCGTGCGGTCTCCAACCTAAGTCTGAAACTGGTTTTGAACAAGCTGTTGCTGCCCCAAGGACATTAGCTAATTCTTCAATCAGTCCCCAATTTTCAGGTCCTTTTAATCCGCGTCCACCTGAAACAACAATATCGGCATCGGCAATGGAAACTTTCCCAGAACTTTTCTCTACTGAAGTTACTTTTACGTTAAAATCGGCGGCATCAATGTTTGGGTTGAAATCTTCTTCGGTTAAGGAAGAGTTACTTTCAATAATTCCGTACGAATTTTTGGCCAAGCCAATTACTTTTACATCTGTTGTAATTTCAGTAATATTGAATGCTTTATTCGAAAAAGCAGTTCTTTTCACTTGGAAAGGACTGGTGCTTACTGGAAGTCCCACTACGTTTGAAGTGAATCCAGCGTCTAAACTTACCGCTACTAAAGATGATAAATAAATACTGTCTGTTGTAGAGGAAAGAACAACTACTTTAGCGCTCTCTTTTTGTGCTGCTTGTTTGATAACATCAGCGTATGCTTTGGCAGAAAATCCGGTTAAGGTATTGTTGTTTACTTTTAATACTTTGTCTACTCCGTATTTTGCTAAATCCGATACATCTCCTGCGTTGATAGTAACAGCGGTTACGGTAGTTCCTAAACTTTCGGCTACTTTTTTAGCATAAGAAGCTAATTCAAAAGCTACTTTTTTGAATTTTCCTTCGGCTGATTCTGCGTATATTAATAAAGACATGATTTTAAGTTTAAGTGTTTAAAATGTTTAAAGCGTAAGTGTTTGGTAAGTAACCGAACATTAATAACTGATTATTAAATTACTTTGGCTTCGTTGTGTAATAAATTAATTAACTCGTCTAATTGGTCAGCGGCAATTAGTTTCACGGCCGATTTTGGTGCTGGCTTTTCAAATTGTACTGATTTTGTATTGGAGTTAGCCGCAACAGGCTCTAGAACTGTAATTACTTTAGTACGCGCAGTCATAATTCCTCTCATGTTAGGGATGCGAAGGTCTTTTTCTTCCACTAATCCTTTTTGGCTACCAATTATTAAAGGAAGAGTAGTGCTTACTATTTCTTTTCCGCCATCAATTTCACGATTCACAGTTGCGTTAGTACCTTCGATAGTTAAGCCTACACAAGAATTCACAAAATTATATCCTAAAATACCAGCGATCATTCCGGGTACCATTCCGCCATTATAATCTAGGGATTCTTTTCCAGCAATAATAAGATCATATCCACCTGTTTTAATTACTTCGGCTAATTGTTTAGCAACGAAAAAACCGTCGGTTGGAGTAGCGTTAATACGAATGGCTTCGTTAGCCCCAATAGCTAATGCTTTTCGTAAAGTAGGTTCGGTTTCTGGGCCACCAACATTGACAATAGTTACGTTTGCTCCTTGTTGTTCTTGGAACCAAATAGCGCGTGTTAAACCAAACTCGTCGTTAGGATTGATTACATATTGCACTCCGTTAGTGTCAAATTCAGAATCGCCATTAACGAAGTTGATTTTTGAAGTAGTATCAGGTACATGGCTGATGCAAACTAATATTTTCATAGGGGTTTTGTTTACGGATTTCTTAAATGCTCTACAAATTTAGAATAATAAATCGGAATATTTACTATGCGTGCATAATATTTTTTATGAAATTTGTGATTTTTTAGCCCGGATAATAGCGGTATCCTTCCTGTGGCTTCTTCAGCCAGAGGAAGATATAGCGAATAGCCGGAAAAAGCTCCTAATTATTTTAGGCGATTTTATGCTTTTAAGTAATATAAAATATTTATTTTTGCGGTTCGAAAAATACACATACAACATACAACTATGAGAACGATACAATTTAGAGAGGCCATTTGCGAAGCGATGAGTGAAGAGATGCGTCGCGATGAATCCATTTATTTAATGGGTGAAGAGGTTGCTGAATATAATGGTGCTTATAAAGCTTCTAAAGGAATGCTTGCCGAGTTTGGTGAGAAGCGAGTGATTGATACGCCAATTGCTGAGCTTGGATTTACTGGAATTGCAGTAGGATCAGCAATGAACGGAAATCGTCCAATTGTAGAATACATGACTTTCAATTTCTGTTTAGTAGGGATTGATCAAATTATAAATAATGCTGCCAAAATGCGTCAAATGACAGGAGGACAATTTAATGTTCCGATTGTTTTTAGAGGGCCAACTGCTTCTGCAGGACAATTGGGAGCAACTCACTCACAAGCTTTAGAAAACTGGTTTGCTAACACACCAGGTCTTAAAGTGGTAGTTCCATCTACACCCTATGATGCTAAAGGTTTGTTGAAATCAGCTATTCGTGATGACGATCCAGTTATTTTTATGGAATCAGAGCAAATGTATGGTGACAAAGGTGAAGTGCCAGATGGAGAATATACAATTCCAATTGGTGTAGCCGATATCAAACGTGAAGGGACTGATGTAACAATTGTTTCTTTTGGAAAAATTATCAAAGAGGCATTTATTGCTGCTGACGAATTAGCTAAAGAAGGAATTTCTTGTGAAGTTATCGATTTAAGAACAGTGCGTCCAATGGATCACGATGCTATTTTAAATTCGGTTAAAAAAACAAACCGATTAGTAGTTTTAGAAGAAGCTTGGCCATTTTCAAGTGTGTCTTCAGAGATTGCTTATATTGTTCAAGAACGTGCTTTCGATTATTTGGATGCGCCTATTCAACGTATTACAACAGCTGATACTCCAGCGCCCTACTCTCCAGTATTATTGAAAGAATGGTTGCCTAATTCAGAAGACGTAATTAAAGCGGTTAAAAAAGTATTGAATAAATAGCCATAACAATTGTTAATTATCTTGGGATAATTAATATAATTTCTATATTTGAATCTTCATCAATTTATTGGTGAAGATTTTTTAATTTATGACAATACAATTCCCTAAATATCTTCTGTTTTTATTGTTGATTACAACACAATTACTTTTAGCTCAAACTAAAGTGAGCGGTATTGTATTGGACAAATCCAATCAGCCAATTCCATTTGCTAATATTGTTTTTAAAGGCTCTACCACAGGAGTAGTTTCTAATGAAGACGGCCGTTTCTATCTTGAATCTCCAAAAGAGTACACACTTTTGGCTGTTTCGGCTGTAGGTTTTTCTGATAGAGAAATTCGATTGGAAAAATTAGTCAATTTTAACTTTAAGATTCAGTTGAGGGAAGCACAGACTTTAAAAGAAGTCGTAATTTTTAAAGGAAAAACTTCCAAGAAGAATAACCCTGCTTTGGATATTCTTCGTAAGATTTGGGAACACAAACGTAAAAATGGGTTGTCTTTATTTCGTCAGTACCAATTCCAAAAGTATGAGAAAATCGAATTTGACATGAATTCGATTGATAGTACGTTTAAGAAAAATAAGATTTTCAAAGGAATGGAATTCATCTTCAATAAGGTAGATACTTCTAAGGTGACTGGAAAAACGTATTTGCCAATATTTATCAACGAATCGTTGTATGATGTCTATGGAGACAATCAGTTGAAGAAAGAAAAAAGCATTTTGAAGGCCAATAAAAATTCAGGATTGCGCAATGGAGATGGGGTCAACACATTTATGAAAGACTTGTACAGCGAGTACAATATCTATGATAACCACCTACATTTTTTTGACAAAAGCTTTACGAGTCCTTTATCTACGACAGGAATTGATGTGTATAATTATGTGTTGAAGGATACGGCCAATATTGATAACAAGAAATGCTATAACATTGTTTTTTATCCAAGACGGAAAAATGAGTTGACTTTCAAAGGTGATTTTTGGGTTAATGACAGCACATTTGCTATCAAGAAAATTAATATGGAGGTGACGAAAAGCGCCAACATTAACTGGGTAAAAGACATTTATATCGAGCAAGAGTTTGATGTGATGAATGATTCGGTTTTTTTATTGACTCGAGATTACATAATGTCTGATTTTGCATTGAACAAAGATGAAGATTCAAAAGGAGTGTACGGTAAACGAACTACTTTGTATCGCGATCATCAATTCAATACACCCAAACCGCTTGCCTTTTATAAAGAGGAGGTTAATTTTATTGATAATGAAGTTTTTACTAAATCAGACGAATACTGGCACGAAAACCGTTTTGAAAAATTAAACAAAGACGAGGAGGGGATTTATAAACTTATTGATACTTTAAAAACAGTCAAACGTTTCAATCAAATATATAGTGCGGCTTCTATTTTAGGGAAAGGATATATTAATTTCAAAGATTTTGAATACGGCCCCGTTTTCTCCACCTTTGGCTTTAATGAAGTGGAAGGATTTAGAACTAGAGTGGGAGCTAGAACGTTTTTTGGTCCCAATGATCCTTGGCGAATACAAGCTTATACTGCCTATGGTGCCAAAGATAACAAAGTAAAATATGGTCTGTCTGGAAAATGGATGATTGATCCTAAAAACCGAGTAATTGTATCGGGAGGGACACGCCGTGATATTGAACAAATAGGAGCTAGTTTGACTACAAGTAACGATGTTTTGGGACGAAATTTTGCGTCTTCGGGCTTGTTTACTTCAGGTTCTAATGGGAAATTGACTAATGTTAATTTGACTAATGTTTCTATTGAAGCGGAGCCAATCAAGAATTTGGTTTTTGAAACCGGATTTTCGTACCGAACGTTAGAGTCGGCATCTCGTTCTTTTAGTTTGGATTATTATACAGATGATACCCATTCCACAACGAAATCAAAGGTGCGCCAATCCGAATTGTACTTCCAGATTGAATACACACCAAAACGAAAAACCTTTGGCTATGGTGTTGAACGCAGGGATGTGGATAGTCCGTACAGTAGAGTTTTTATCAATTATAGCGAAGGATTCAAAGGGTTGTTAGAAAGTGATTTTAATTACCGAAAACTGCAATTGTATTACAAACAACCCGTTATTATCGGTGCTTTGGGAAGAACTAATTTTACAATAGAATTAGGAAAAACGTATGGCACGGTTCCTTTAGGGCTTTTGAATGTAATTCCAGGAAATCAGTCCTATTTTATCATTGGAAACACCTTTAGTAATTTGAATTATTACGAATTTGTCTCTGATCAATACACTACGTTCCAATGGGATCATAATTTTCAAGGGCGCTTGTTTGCAAGAATCCCGTTTATGCGAAAACTAAATTGGCGTGAGATTATTGGTGTAAAAGGAGTCTATGGAACTATTTCTGACGCTAATCGAGCCATTAATGCTTCAGGGTTAGTGTACCATGCTCCCGAAAATGTGTATTGGGAATACAGTGCAGGTATTGGTAATATATTCAAAGTATTTCGTTTGGATTTTTCGTGGCGAGGCAATTATTTAGACACTCCGGAGACTCATAAATTTGCTATCAAAGGCTCTTTTGGGTTTTACTTTTAAGAAGAATAAAATTATACTTTTAATTAACAAAGCTTCCCGTCTTTTAAAGGCTGGAAGCTTTAATGTTTTACGAGAAGTTGTACAATGCAACAATTTTAATTAAATTAAGAGATATCTTCTGATTTTTCTTGTAAAAAGGGATAGTTTCCTTACTTTTGCACCAAAATTTAAAAGAAAAATACAATAAATACAATGACTGCAGACAAATTAAAAACTTTCGACGTTTTAATCGAAATACCAAGAGGAAGTAGAAACAAATACGAATACGATTTCAAGATTAGAAGAATGCGTTTTGACAGAATGTTATTTTCTTCGATGATGTACCCAGCTGATTATGGTTTCATTCCTGAAACTTTGGCTTTAGATGGTGATCCATTAGATGTTTTGGTATTGATTAACGAGCCTACTTTTCCTGGTTGCGTAATGGAAGTGAAGCCAATTGGGGTTTTCCATATGGCAGATGATAAAGGACCAGATGAGAAAGTAATTTGTGTGCCTGTTTCTGATCCAATTTGGAATTCATTAAATGATTTGAGCGATGTAAATCCACACTTAATCAAAGAAATTGAGCATTTCTTCCAAGTATACAAAGATTTGGAAAATAAACAAGTAGATGTAGAAGGTTGGGGAGACGTGAATGAAGCATTTGCTATCATTAAAGAGTGTACCGATCGTTTTAATGCAATTGAAAACAAACCTAAAAACTTATTTAGCATCAAATAATTTTTTTAGTTATTTCTTATAAAAAAAGCAATATTCTGCAAAGAGTATTGCTTTTTTGTTTAAATTCGTTCGTTATCAATGAATTATTAATTAAACCAAAATTATTTTTATGAATGCATTTATGATTTATTTGCCAATAGTAATGGCAATTATTGGACTTTTGTTCATGGTGGTTAAAAAAGCTTGGGTGCTACAACAAGACGCTGGAGATGGTAAGATGAAAGAGATTTCAGATTACATTTATGAAGGCGCATTGGCGTTCCTTAAAGCAGAATATCGATTATTGACTTTCTTCGTTATTGGCGCGAGTGCTGTTTTGGCGGGGATTTCATTTATAGTTCCCACAACGCATATTTTAATAGTAGTGGCCTTTATTTTTGGAGCTTTCTTTTCTGCTTTGGCAGGAAATATGGGGATGAAAATTGCGACTAAAACCAATGTGAGAACCACTCAGGCAGCTCGTACTAGTTTGCCACAAGCGTTGAAGGTTTCTTTTAGTGGAGGAACAGTAATGGGATTAGGCGTTGCTGGTTTGGCCGTTTTAGGTTTAACAGGGTTCTTTATTATTTTCTTCCAAATTTTCATGAATGGAGCTTGGACTTCGTCTGAAGATATGACTAAAGTACTAGAAACATTAGCAGGATTTTCTTTGGGTGCTGAATCGATTGCGTTGTTTGCGCGTGTAGGAGGTGGTATTTATACTAAAGCTGCCGATGTAGGTGCTGATTTAGTAGGTAAAGTAGAAGCAGGAATTCCAGAGGATGATCCACGTAATCCAGCTACTATTGCAGATAACGTTGGGGATAATGTGGGTGACGTTGCAGGTATGGGTGCCGATTTATTTGGTTCGTATGTAGCAACGGTATTAGCAGCAATGGTTTTAGGAAACTACGTTATTAAAGATATGGGAGGTAAAATCGAAGATGCTTTTGGCGGAATCGGACCTATTTTATTACCAATGGCAATTGCTGGTTTCGGAATTTTATTCTCGATTATCGGAACTATGTTAGTGAAAATTTCAAGCGATGATGCTAAAGAAGCTCAAGTACAAAAAGCCTTGAATATTGGAAACTGGGTTTCTATTGTGCTGACTTTGGTAGCTTGTTACTTTTTAGTACAATACATGTTGCCTGCTACTATGAAAATGGAATTCTATGGCGAAGGATTGAAAGAGATTTCGTCTATGCGCGTTTTCTATGCTACTATTGTAGGTTTAATTGTAGGAGGAGCGATTTCTTCTGTAACTGAATATTATACAGGATTAGGAACAAAACCAGTTTTGGCTATTGTTCAAAAATCATCAACAGGTGCTGGAACTAATGTAATTGCAGGTTTAGCAACAGGAATGATTTCGACTTTCCCTACGGTGATTTTGTTTGGGGCAGCTATTTGGTCTTCGTATGCTTTTGCAGGATTCTATGGTGTAGCTTTGGCGGCTTCGGCTATGATGGCGACAACTGCAATGCAATTGGCTATTGATGCTTTTGGTCCTATTTCGGACAATGCAGGAGGGATTGCTGAAATGAGTGAGTTGCCAAAAGAAGTGCGTACTCGTACTGATATTTTGGATTCTGTTGGTAACACAACAGCAGCTACTGGAAAAGGGTTTGCTATAGCTTCGGCTGCGTTAACATCATTAGCTTTGTTTGCTGCTTATGTAACTTTTACAGGCATTGACGGAATCAATATTTTCAAAGCACCAGTTTTGGCTATGTTGTTCATAGGAGGTATGATTCCTGTGGTATTCTCAGCTTTGGCTATGAACTCTGTAGGGAAAGCGGCTATGGATATGGTGTATGAAGTGCGTCGCCAGTTCAAAGAAATTGCTGGAATTATGGAAGGAACTGGTAAACCAGAATATGGTAAATGTGTGGAGATTTCTACCAAAGCGGCTTTACGCGAAATGATGTTACCAGGAATTTTAACAATTGGTTTTCCAATTGCAATTGTTCTTTTAGGTAAATTAGTTTATGCAGATAATAACCAGTTAATCGCTGAAATGTTGGGGGGTTATATGGCAGGTGTTACTGTTTCGGGTGTGCTTTGGGCAGTGTTCCAAAACAATGCTGGAGGAGCCTGGGACAATGCTAAAAAATCATTTGAAGCAGGTGTTGAAATCAATGGAGAAATGACCTACAAAGGTTCTGATGCGCACAAAGCAGCTGTAACTGGGGATACGGTTGGAGATCCGTTTAAAGATACTTCTGGTCCGTCAATGAATATTTTAATTAAATTAACGTGTTTGATTGGGTTGGTAATTGCGCCAATTTTAGGAGAAGGAAGTACAGGCAATGCACCTAAAGAAATGACGTGTACTGTTGAGATGAAATCATGTGAATCATCTGAAATGATGGGCAATTGTGATATGAGCAAATGTGCGACTATGACTAAAGACGAATGTGCTGCGATGTGTGATAGTTTGAAATGTACTCCAGAGCAAAAAGAAATGTGTCTTTCTCATTATGATGCCAACGGAAAATTCATTGCTAAAGAAGGCAAAGAAGAAAAAGCATGTTGTGCTAAAAAAGGAGAAGCTAAGAAACAAGTCAATGTTCAAATGAGCAACGAAAATGGTAAAGCTAAAGCAACGGTGACTATTTCTGAAAACGGAAAACAAACGGTTCAAGTTTTTGAAGGAACTGAAGCTGAGGTAAAAGCTAAAGTGGAAGCTATTAAATAGTTTTCATTTTGATACCAATAAAAATGCCTCAATTTCTTGAGGCATTTTTTTATATCTTAAAATCAGAATGAATTAGAATAATCCGTTAAGTTCAGCATCGATTCGGCGAATGATATCTCCTAAATCTTCTTGATTATCTACAAAATTAATATTGTCTACATCAATAATTAATAATTTACCTCTGTTATAGGTATGAATCCAAGCCTCGTAACGTTCATTCAATCGGCTGAGGTAATCAATAGAAATGGAATTTTCGTATTCGCGACCACGTTTGTGAATTTGCCCCACTAAATTAGGAATAGAACTACGCAAATAAATCAACAAATCAGGTGCTTTTACCAAAGATTCCATCAACTCAAAAAGAGAAGAATAGTTTTGGTAATCACGGTTCGTCATTAAGCCCATAGCATGTAAGTTAGGTGCAAAAATATGGGCATCTTCGTAAATCGTTCTGTCTTGGATAATTTTCTTACCGCTTTCGCGAATTTGCATTACTTGACGAAAACGACTGTTCAAGAAATAAATTTGTAGGTTGAACGACCAACGCTCCATTTGATGATAGAAATCGTCCAAATAGGGATTGTCAACCACATCTTCAAAATGTGGCTCCCATTTGAAATGTTTTGCTAATAAATTAGTTAAAGTTGTCTTTCCGGATCCTATGTTTCCTGCTACTGCTATGTGCATTACCGAAGTATGATTTGATTATTGATAATTTTCTAAAGTTGTAAAAATAGATAAAAATTAGTGTTTGTACTACATTTTTTAGAATGATTTATTCACAAAAAGAAGAATAGAATACTTGAGGTTTTATTTTAAACTTTCTTAAAATTCAAATTAAACCATTTAGTAATTAAGATGTCTACTCGTTGAGTATTTAACATTTTTTTGGTAACAAATCGAATTTTCTTTCGACATATTTGTGCAATAATCATAAAATCAACACAATGAAAAAAACATTTTTAGTACTATTCTTCGCATTAATTTACACGAATTCTCACGCTCAAAAAGACTTTCAAGGGATGGCAGTGTATGAGTCAAAAACTAGTACAGCTGATTTTAAAGCCCGTTTTGAGGGAAACAAAAATATCACTCCCGATATGCAAAAGATGATGGAGGAACGAATGAAAAAAATGTTTGAAAAGACGTTTATTTTGAATTTTGACAAATCGGCTTCTATCTATAAAGAAGAAGAAAAGTTGGATGCCCCACAATCTCAAGTGGGTGGTGGAATGCGAATGATGAGTTCGATGACTGGAGGAGGTGGTACTTTTTACAAAAATGTAAAAGATAAAGCCTATGTAGTTGATAAAGAATTTATGGGTAAAGAATTTTTAGTTAAAGATTCTCTAGCCAATTTGAAATGGAAAATGGAGGCTGAAACCCGAGTAATTGGAGGTTATACCTGTTATAAAGCAACGGCTGTAAAAGCAGCTAGTAAAACCGATTTTAGAAATTTCCGACCTAGAAAAGAAGAGGAAGTTAAAAAAGAAGCAGCCCAACCTGCTGAGGGAAAGAAAACGAATTTTATGGATGCTGTTGAAATGCCAAAAGAAATTACAATTACGGCTTGGTACACGCCAGAAATTCCAGTTAATCAAGGTCCAGAAGGCTATTGGGGATTGCCAGGTTTGATTTTGGAAGTAAACGATGGTAAAACTATTATTTTATGTTCAAAAGTGGTTTTGAATCCAAAAGATAAAGTAGAAATTAAGGCGGTTACAAAAGGAAAAGTAGTAACTCAAAAAGAATACGACGAAACCGTAATTAAGAAGATGGAAGAATTCCGAGAAATGAATCAAGGACGTGGCGGTCGAGACGGTGGAATGCAAATAAGAATTGCCCATTAATCAAGTATCTAAATTCATATACCTAATTATATAATGAAGAAATTACTATTATTTATTACACTATTATTGGTTTCTGCTTCGTATGCTCAAAATATTCGTTTTGAAGGAATTGTTATGGATTCAGGCAAAGCTCCTTTAGAAATGGCTAATGTAATGGCGGTCAATCAAACTACTAAGGCGATGGATTCGTATGCTATTACGAGTGATAAAGGTAAGTTTGTTTTAAATTTAAAAGCGAATACCTCTTATACTGTAAAGCTAAGTTATATTGGTATGCAAAATAAAGAAATTACTATTGCTACCAAATCTGAAAATATAGTTCAAAATATTTCAATGGAATCGGGTGGAATAGAATTAGCCGGTGTTGAAATTGTGCGTGAAATGCCTGTTTCTATTAAAGGAGATACCATCGTGTATAATGCTGATTCATTCAAATCAGGTACTGAAAGGAAGTTAGAAGATGTGCTTAAAAAATTACCAGGTGTGGAGGTAAATGCAGATGGTGAAGTAGAAGTAGAAGGCAAGAAAATCAGTAAATTAATGGTAGATGGGAAGGACTTTTTTAAAGGGGATAGTAAATTAGGGGTTAAAAATATTCCTGCCGATGCAATTGATAAAGTACAATTTCTTAGAAATTACAATGAAAATTCCATTCTTAAACCAGTGGAAAACAATCAAGATAATGTAGCAATGAACATCAAATTGAAATCGGGTAAAAAGAATTTCTGGTTTGGTGATATCTCGGCAGCAGGTGGTTTAAATGATACGAATAGGTATTTGGCTAATCCTAAATTGTTTTATTACAATCCGGAATACAGTATTAACTTGATAACTAATTTCAACAACATTGGAGAATTGCCTTTAACGGCTCAAGATTATTTTAAATTCACGGGCGGATTTAAAGATATGATGTCTAAAGGAGGAAGTAGTTTTAATGTCTCTTCAAATGATTTAGGTATTTCTTTGTTGAGAAACAATCGAGCTAAAGAAATTGAGACCCGATTTGGAGCGGCTAATTTTTCATATAATGTAAATAAATCATTGATTTTAAGCGGATTTGGAATTGTATTGAATTCCAATACCGATTTGGAAACCAAAACAAGTACTAAAATTTTGAATCCCAATTCAAATCAGGTTGCTTCAACAGAAAATAGAAACGAGATTACAAATCAAAAAAATAACTTAGGGTTATTCAAGTTTGGGGCTATTTATAAACCGAGTGCTAAATTTCAATTGAATTATGATGTTTTGACAAAACTGTCTAAACAAGACGAAAATAGTAATTTGTTGCGAGAGGCTATTGTGAATACTGTTACCAATACAGAAACAATTCTCACGGGTAAAAAACAAAATCCTACTTCGTTTAATCAGAATCTAAGTGCGTATTTTACTCCCAATGAAAAGAATGTTTTTGCTGTAGAAATGCAACATTTGTATCAAGATGAAAATCCGTTTTACAATGCCAATTTACAAACACAACCCTTTAATTTAATAGGGTATTTGTCAGGACAAAATAGAAATGATCTTTCTCAAAATCGTTTTGTAAAAACCAATAAATTCGATACAAAAATAGATTACTATTATATGGTTACTCCAAAGAGTAATTTCAACGTTACCATAGGGAATACTAATTCCAACCAAAATTTCAACTCTAGTATCTATCAAATTCTAAATGGAGGAGGTGTTAATAATTTATCAGATGCTCAAAATACAAATGCAGTTACCTATAAATTCAATGATGCTTTTTTAGGATTGCATTATAAAATGTTGTCGGGTAAATTTACGTTTACCCCTGGGGTAAGTTTGCATGCTTATGATATGACCAATGTGCAATTAGGGACTAGTTCTAATCAAAATTTCTTCCGAGTATTGCCTGATTTCTTAGCTATCTATCAAATGAAAAAAGCAGAAACGTTGACGTATAATTTTGGGTTCACCAATAATTTTACAGATATCAGTAAGATAGCGGAAGGATTTGTTTTTAATAATTATAACAGTTTGTCTAAAGGGAATCGTACTTTAGAAAATGCAATTCAACAAACACACTCTTTGCGTTATTTTAAATATAATATGTTTAATTTAGAGAATATTTCGGCTAATTTGAGCTATTCTAAAACTATGAACGGAGTAAAAACACAATCGGTTTTTACAGGAGTAAATCAAACGTCGTCACCTTATAATTCTAATTTCGCAGATGAATCGGCAAGTGCTTTTGCGATGTATGGACGTTCTTTTTTAAAGAATTATAAAGCTTCTTTTAATACAAGATTAGGATGGTCTAAGTTTAACAACATTCAAAATGGAACGTTTACCTCGACTGAAAGTTTTACTCAAACTCATACTATTTCGGCCTCAACAAATTATAAGAATCTACCGAATTTAGAATTAGGGTATTCGTTGACGGTGAATAATTATAATAATTCAAAATTCTATACTGATAGACCTTTTATGAAATTGGATTATTATTTTTTGAAAAGTTTCTCATTTGTCTCTGAATATGAATTCTATCATTATTATAACGGAGATAAAACAGTCAATAATCAATATGATTTTCTTTCAGCAAGTTTAATTTATCAAAAAACAAAAGAAAGTAAGTTGGAGTATAAAATAGCAGCTACAAATTTATTAAATACTACTTCGTTAAATGATGATAGTTTTTCGCAGTTTTCTACTCGAACCTCACAATATACGGTTCAGCCTAGATACATTATCTTTAGTTTGAAATACAATTTGTAAGTAAAAAAGCCACGCTATAATGCGTGGCTTTTTTTATGAATGAGTTGCTTAAAGTAGTTTTACGAGTACTTTGATTTCATAACCATCCAAAGATTTTTCTTTTAAACTAGAATGTGCATTAGCAGACTGGTATTGTATTCTTAGATGGTATTTTGGGTGTTCTATTTCTTGAATAATTTCAGTGTCGGAGTTGTCCCCTTGTTTAAAAGCAGGATTGGAAACAATGTAGGATAATAAATCTATTGGGATAACTTCTGTATTGATTTGTAAATCCAAACCGTATTTTTTTGTAACGGTCTTGATGTCGTATTTGGTGTTACCAATGGTAATGTTTCCTGAATGATTCGTTTTACCGAATTTATTAGCACTAATACTAAAATCATATCCGTGAATATTTTCAATTGTAGTTCCATTATAGTAATAATGGTATTGTTCTTCATTGGGTTTGCTATCCTCGTATCTTGAAACGTAGGTTGTTCCTAATGCTTTCATGATTTCGATTGAATTAGGTGCTTTATGATTAGTTTTTAATTGGCCTAATTTCCCTTTAGCTAATGGAATCATCGCATCGATACCGTAGTTGGATGCAATGAAATCTACAATGCTACTGAGGTCTTTTTTTTGTTCGTCATTCAATTCTCCTTTTTGTATTGTTGTTATATAGGATTCAAGTCGGCTAAGTTGACTTTTTTTAGAAATAGCATCGGCACTTTGAGGCCCAACTATTGAGATGATGCCTGTAAAAAACAAACTAATAGGTATGAATTTTATTTTAGGCTGTTTTTGGAAAATAAAATAGATCACTACGCTACTTAACCATAGAGACAAGATTAAAACATAATACCGTTCATGTGTAATGCCGTAGAGGTTGATACGGTATAAAATAGCCCAAAACAGTAATCCTAAAAGAGGTACTAATAAATAGTAAAACCAACGGTTAAAAGTATGCATCCAACGATTTTCTTTTTGATTGGCTATTGGATAAACCAATAAAAAAGAAAGTATTCCGAAAAGTGCAAATACTAAAATTAAATACGATACCCAGCCCACAGGAAGCGTTAAGTTAATCAGTATTTTGATCTCATAGATGACTAAGATACCTAGGTAAATAGAGATTAATGGGAGTAGTACAAATTGTGTGAATTTCTTTAATCCGTTAGGGTAGTTAAGTGTTAATTGAGGGTTGGAACTATTTATGTCTGGCACGCCAGCTAAAAAGAATATGGTGCTAAACCCAATGACAATAATTAACCATAAATGAAAATATATTTTTTCATATAATTCAACCCCAAATAATTGGTTCACTGCTAAAATGGCTAGAGAAAGTCCTGCAAACAAAACAAAACTATAGAGTCCGGTGAGTAAGATGCGTAAAAAAAGTTGTTTATTGAATTCCCAAAAACTTTCTTGATTGTAGTTTTTTATGAAAGCCGAAAATGATACTAAAAGGTGTAAGGCAATATTGAGTACAATAAATTGCAAGATTTCTACTTTAGTTATTTTTTCTGAAAATTGAAAAACAAAAGCACAAACTGCTATTCCGACGAATAAGCTAGAAACAAATCGTACTAGTCGTTTCTGGTTCTCAGAAAAATAGAGACTGATGGATAAAAATGAAACTAAGCATAGTGAGCAACTTAGGGCAATTTTTGCATAAAAATTAAAGTTGGGAGTATGGTCTTCTTGCTCGGATAAAAGAATTGTGGTAACTAATCCAATTAGTGCTGTTATGGACTCCAAAGGAAATCTGACGATAGTTCTTTGAGCAGAATTTAAAATACTTTGAAAAAGAGGGGATTTGAACATACAATTCTGGTTTTATATTCTTAATCTAAGTAATGAAATTGATTTCAAATGACAAAATAAAAAAGCCTCAAAGTTTTCGCTTTGAGGCTCTATATTGAATAGTAAAAGATTGAACTACAATTTGAAAGCTGTTTTTACAGCGTCAACAAAATCTAGTTTTTCCCAAGTAAATAAATCTACACTAACCGTTTTAGTTAATCCACCAGGAGCAGAGAAGGTTTTAGTAACCGTTTCAGGTGTACGTCCCATGTGTCCATAAGCAGCAGTTTCGCTGTAGATAGGATTTCTTAATTTCAAACGTTGCTCAATAAAGTACGGACGCATATCAAAAATACCTTCCACCACTTTACTGATTTCTCCATCAGTCAAACTTACTTTGGCAGTTCCATACGTGTTTACGTTAATAGAGGTTGGCTTAGCCACACCTATAGCATACGATACTTGTACTAAAACTTCATCACACAATCCAGCAGCTACTAAGTTTTTAGCAATATGACGTGTAGCATAAGCTGCAGAACGGTCAACTTTTGAAGGGTCTTTTCCAGAGAAAGCACCACCACCGTGAGCTCCTTTTCCACCGTAAGTATCTACAATGATTTTTCTACCTGTCAAACCAGTATCTCCGTGAGGTCCTCCAATAACGAATTTTCCTGTTGGGTTGATGTGATAGGTAATATTATCATTGAATAAATGCGCATATTGAGGGTATTTCGCTTTAACACGTGGAATTAAAATGCTAACCAAGTCTGATTTGATTTTAGCCAACATTGTAGCTTCTTGATCAAAATCATCGTGTTGTGTAGAGATTACAATCGCATCAATACGAACGGGTTTATTATCATCTGAATATTCAAGAGTTACTTGAGATTTAGCATCTGGACGCAAGTACTTAATTTCGTTGTTTTCTCTTCTCAAGTTAGCCAACTCAATCAAAATAGCGTGTGATAAATCCAAAGCCAAAGGCATATAGTTCTCCGTCTCATTTGTTGCATAACCAAACATCATTCCTTGGTCACCCGCACCTTGTTCTTCTTTACTTGCTCTATCAACTCCTTGATTAATATCAGCTGATTGTTCATGAATAGCTGAAAGAATGCCACAAGAATTAGCTTCAAACATGTACTCACTTTTAGTGTAACCAATTTTCTTGATTACATCGCGCGCAATTTGTTGTACATCTAAATAGGTGTTTGATTTTACTTCACCAGCCAAGATCACTTGACCTGTAGTTACTAAAGTTTCGCAAGCTACTTTTGATTCGGCATCAAAAGCCAAAAAGTTATCAATTAATGCATCTGAAATTTGATCAGCTACTTTGTCTGGATGTCCTTCGCTCACAGATTCTGACGTAAATAAATAAGCCATAATAATTTAATTAGTTTTAAATTAAGCGAGAAAAAAAAGGAAATTGCTCCGAAATGCTAAAGGGAAGTTCCTGCTTTAGCATTTTTTAACGAGGTTGCAATCAGTTCAAATTTTTCCTCTGAAATTAGAGTGCAAAGTTATAAAACCATTTTGAATTCCAAATTAAACTTTCCTTTTTTTTATCTCAAAAAGGTGTTTTGATTTCGTTTTCTTCAAAAAATGAGGCTTTTGGGCTCTTTTTTTTGAATTATTTCCTGCTCAAATTTGGATTTGTAAATAATTATTCGCAATTTTGGTGTTCAAATAAAGAAAACATGAACAATAAGGTGTGCAAAATGGTGAAATCACTTCAGGAAATGTCCTGCGGGTTGCCTATTGCATAAATTATTTTACGTAATTATAGCAAAGCCTCCCGCAAAAACGGGAGGCTTTTTTTTATATCAAAAAATCAAAACAAACAAAATGAAAAATTTAAAACAACAACAAAAACAATTCAAGATGGTGGCACTAGTTTGTGCGACTGTTGTGATGTCTATTCGAGTCTGTTGATGCCAAAAGTTTTGTTTTAACCATTTAAAACCCCTTTTGGAAACTGTTTCAAAAGGGGTTTTTTGTTACCACTTTAAAAAATTAATTATTTACACTTATTTACTATGAAAAGAACAACTACCACTACTTTTAGTAGCCGATTCAGAAGATGGTTTCGAACGGAGCCAACAAGAAGCAATTTGATTGCTAACGAATTAAATCATCCAAGATTTGTATTAAACGAGACTGATTTTCCGAAAACTAAAACGGTCAACTCCTTATTATTTCTAATGTATTCTCAAGAAAATGAATCACTCTTTATTTAAAAAACAAATTTGCTTTGATTGGCTCTTTTGAATGAAAAATGAAAATGATTGTTCGTTCAAAAGAGTAAATCATGAGCTGTGTACTAAATTTTTGTCCAATTATGCAGGAATGAAATTTGTTTCTTTAAGAAATAAGACGTTAATTTGCAGCTCAAAGTTCAGATAAACGTATTGAAATGTTATAGAGAAAGGTAGAGGGATTAGACCCGATGAAGCCTTAGCAACCCTTCGGTAAATCGAAGAAGGTGCTGCATTCTACCACAGCAATGTGGAAAGATAACACGAGATTTTATGAGTTCCCTCCTAGATTTCTTTCTAATATTTCCAACACAAATCAATAATTACAACCGATTTGACATTGGAAAATAAAATTAGCCAAATACAAATACATAATTTCACCACCGAAAGTGGTGCGCATTATCCTGTAATCAATTTGAGTTACCAAGTTTTTGGTCCTAGTTTGAATACAGCACCAATTGTTTTAGTCAATCATGCCTTAACGGGAAATTCCCAAGTCATTGGCGATCAAGGTTGGTGGAATGACTTAATTGGCGAAAGCAAAACAATAGATACACTACAATATACTATTTTGGCATTCAACGTGCCAGGAAATGGATACGATGGTTTCCTTGTCGAAAATTACCAAGATTTCAACGCAAGAGATGTTGCTCAACTGTTTAATCAAGGAATAAAAGCGTTACAAATAGCACAGTTGTTTGCTATTATTGGTGGTTCTGTTGGTGGTGGGATTGCATGGGAAATGGCAGCTTTAGAGCCTAAAATCACTCAGCATTTAATTCCGATTGCAACAGATTGGAAATCGACCGACTGGTTAATTGCCAATTGTTTTTTGCAAGAGCAAATTTTAGCCAATTCATCAAAACCAATTGAAGATGCGCGTATTCATGCGATGTTGTGCTATAGAACGCCAGCCTCTTTTTCGGCAAAATTTCAACGTACTACTAATGAAGAATTGGATGTTTTCAATATCGAAAGTTGGTTAGCACATCACGGAACGAAGTTGCAAAAGCGTTTTCAGCTTTCGGCTTACAAAATGATGAACCAGTTGTTAAAGACAATTGATATTACCAGAGGAAGGGATTCTTTTGTGGCAACAGCATCAAAAATAGAAGCAAATATTCATATTATAGGCATTGATTCTGATTTGTTTTTTACGGCCAATGAGAATCGTGCTACCTATGAAGAATTAAAAAAATATAAACAAAATGTGTCCTATCAAGAGATTGTTTCCATTCATGGTCACGATGCTTTCTTGATAGAATACAATCAATTACATAATTTATTGGCCACCATTTTTTAATGGTGCTTACAGAAAGAATACTATGAAGATTTTAAAATTTGGAGGAAAGTCATTATCTAACGGCGAAGGATTAGATAAAGTAGTCGCAATTATTTTAGACAAAGTGAACCAAGGTGAGAAAATTGCTGTGGTGGTTTCGGCACGTGGTAACGCTACAGACGAACTGGAAGACCTATTGTCTGTTGCAGCTAAAAATGAAAGTTACAAACCCTTGTTGGAACAATTCAAATTGGAACAACAAAATGGTTTTGACGATGTTGATTTGACTGAAGAATTTAGTGTTCTCGAAAAATTATTTGAAGGCGTAAGCTTAATTGGAGATTACAGCAGTAAAATTAAAGACCAAATTTTATCGATTGGCGAAGTGCTTTCTGCAAAATTACTAACGGCTATTTTAGTAAAAAATGGCGTAAATGCTCGTTTTGCTGACAGTAGAGAATTGATTAAAACCGATTCTAAATTTGGCGATGCACAACCAATCGAACAAGCGTCTAAGAAAAATGTGGTGCAGTATTTTAAAGAAAATGAAGATGCGGTAAATATTGTAACTGGTTTCATTGCTTCGAATGCTAAAAATGTAACCACTACTTTAGGAAGAAACGGAAGTAATTATACGGCTTCATTAATTGCTAATTATTTGAATGCCGAGGAATTACAAAACTATACACACGTGGACGGAATTTACACAGCTAATCCAGATTTAGTTCCCGATGCGAAGAAAATTGATTATTTGACGTTTAACGAGGCAAATGAGTTGGCTAATTTTGGCGCGACCATTTTACACGCTAAAACGATTATTCCGTTATTGGAAAAAAACATTCCGCTTCGTATTTTGAATACTTTCAATCACGAAAATAAAGGAACTTTAATTCGTTCTACAGCCAGTAAAGAAGGAATAAAAACGCTTTCAGTACTTGAAAATGTGGCTTTGGTGAATTTAGAAGGACGCGGATTGCTTGGTAAAACAGGTGTCGATGCCCGAATTTTTAAAGTAATGGGTGATAATGATATTAGTGTAAGTATCATTTCGCAAGGTTCTTCAGAGCGAGGTATCGGATTGGTGGTAGATGCTGATAAAGCGTCTAAGGCGATGATTCAGTTGGAAAAAGAATTCGAAAATGATTTTTATTCCAAAGACGTGAATAAAATTTCGGTAACCGATAATGTTTCGGTAATTTCTATCATTGGTCAAGATTTGAGCACTTTCCACAAGCCGTACACTGCTTTGATTAAAAATAAAATCGTTCCGATTTTGTTCAATAATACCGTTACGGGTAAAAACGTGAGTTTGGTGGTAAAGAAATCCGAATTGAATCGTGCTTTGAATGTAATTCACGGAGAGATTTTTGGGGTTTCTAAAAAAATCAATATTGCCATTTTTGGCCACGGATTAGTAGGAGGTACTTTGATTAACCAAATTTTAGAATCGGCTACCGCTATTGAAAAACGCAAGGACATTAAGCTTAATATTTTTGCAATTGCCAATTCTAAAAATGTATTGCTGAATAAAAACGGAGTGACTCCGAATTGGAAAAACGAAATTCAAAACAAAGGGACTTTGTATTCTATTCAAGATGTCATTGATTATGCCAATGAAAATCATTTAGAAAACTTAATTGCGATTGACAACACCGCAAGTGCTGATTTTGTAGAGAATTACATTCCGTTGATTGAAAGTAGTTTTGACTTGATCTCGTCTAATAAAGTAGCGAATACGTTGAGTTATAGTTTCTATAAAAAATTACGCAAAGTATTGGCAGACAATCAAAAAACCTATTTGTATGAAACCAATGTAGGGGCTGGTTTGCCTTTGATTGATACGATTAAATTATTGCACCTTTCGGGAGAAAATATTACTAAAATTAAAGGAGTGTTTTCTGGAACCTTGAGTTATTTGTTCAATAATTTTTCTGCCAAAGACGTTCCGTTTAGTGAAATATTGAAAGAAGCGATTGACAACGGTTATACCGAACCTGATCCAAGAGAGGATTTATGCGGAAACGATGTGGGTAGAAAATTATTAATTTTGGCTCGTGAATTGGATTTGCAAAACGAATTTGAAGAAATCGCTATTCAGAATTTAATTCCAGAACTTTTACGTGAAGGAAGTGCCTCCGAATTTTTGACAAAATTGAAAGAATTTGATGCCGTTTATGCCAAGATAAAAGAAGAACAAGAACCCAATCACGTGTTGCGTTATATTGGCGAATTGTCAGGTGATTTGCAAAGCGACAAAGGAAATTTAGAAGTGAAATTAGTTTCCGTTCCTTCAGACACCGCGTTGGGTGGATTGAAAGGGTCAGATTCGTTTTTCGAAATTTATACCGAATCGTATGGCGATAGACCTATTGTAATTCAAGGTGCAGGAGCTGGTTCAGCGGTAACGGCAAGAGGGGTGTTTGGAGATATTTTGAGATTGTCGGACAAAGGTTAACGAGGTAGATTATATGAAGCCTATATTTAATGGTTCTTATTTTGAGGCAATGAATGTGAAGAATATATTAGCAGATAATGATATTACTGTTTTTGTTCAGAATGAATATATGGCTACTATAGAACCTTGGGTAGTAACAGCAGCTGGATTTAATCCTGTAATTTTGCAAGTGAACGAATCTGATTTTGAAAAAGCAGAAAATATAATTAAGAATTATTTGGAAGGGAATAATTAAGGAAGTGGAAAATTAAAAATAGTTGGATCTGCGTTTGAAAACCCGTTTAATCTGCGTTCCATAAAAGAAAAAAAGATGAAAATAACATTAGAAAGAGTAAATGATAACTTTCATTTTCAAATGAAAAATGAACGAGGACACCTTGTCAATGTGGATGCGCGTCCTGCTTTTGGAGGAAATGATATGGGGCCAAGCCCAATGGAATTGGTTTTAATGGGAGTAGCCGGTTGTAGCGGAATTGATATGATTTCGATTTTGAAAAAACAACGTCAAGAAATTACGTCTTTTAAAGCTGAGGTAGAGGGAGAGCGTGTTCCTATGGGAGAGGCCAATCCGTTTAAAACGATTCATGTTGTTTTCTTTTTGGAAGGTCCTATCAATGAAGAGAAAGCGGCAAGAGCGGCTAAACTTTCATTTGAAAAATACTGTTCGGTTTCTAAAACTTTGGAACCAACTGCCACCATTTTGTACAAAGTAGTATTGAATGGAAAAGAATTAGCTAACTAATAATTTAAAATACTGCAAACTATTTTAATAGGTAGTTTGTCAAATTAAATAACAATAGGAATTAGTGCCAATTGGTGCTATTCGTGTTAAAAAACAACAACAATGAACGAACAAGATTTTGGTTTTGAAACCCAAGCAATACGTGGTCAATTAGAAAGAACACAATATTTAGAGCATTCAGTGCCTTTGTATTTAACGTCTAGTTTTGTTTTTGAAGATGCCGAAGATATGCGTGCTTCTTTTGCAGAAGAAAAAGAGCGTAATATTTACAGCCGTTATAGCAACCCAAACACGATTGAATTTATTAATAAAGTGTGCCAAATGGAAGGTGCTGAAACTGGTTTTGCTTTTGCATCGGGAATGGCAGCGGTGTATTCTACTTTTGCAGCTTTATTGAAATCAGGAGATCATATCGTTTCGGCGAGTAGTGTTTTTGGAGCAACCCATTCCTTGTTTGTGAATTATTTTCCAAAGTGGAATATTGAAACCACTTATTTTGATTTATCACAGCCAGAAACGATTGAAAATTGTATTCAACCGAATACGAAAATTTTGTTTGCTGAATCGCCAACGAATCCTGCGGTAGATATTATCGATTTGGAATTATTGGGAAAAATTGCCAAAAAACACAATCTGATTTTAATTATTGACAACTGTTTTGCAACGCCATATTTGCAACAACCAATCAAATGGGGGGCTGATTTGGTGGTGCATTCTGCCACTAAATTAATGGACGGTCAAGGACGTGTTTTAGGAGGAATCACAGTGGGTAGATCCGATTTGATTAAAGATATTTATCTTTTTTCTCGATTAACAGGGCCTACTTTGTCACCGTTTAATGCTTGGGTATTGTCAAAAAGTTTAGAAACATTGTCCATTCGTTTAGAGAGACATTGTGAAAATGCCTTGAAAGTTGCCGAGTTTTTAGAAAGTCACCCACAGGTAAATAAAGTAAAATATCCGTTCTTGAAATCGCATCCACAATATGACATTGCGCAAAAGCAAATGAAATTAGGAGGTAATATTGTAGCCTTTGAAATTAAAGGAGGAATTGAAGCGGGAAGAGCCTTTTTGGATAAAATAAAATTATGTTCATTGTCGCCTAATTTAGGAGATACTCGTACGATTGTAACACACCCAGCATCTACTACCCATAGTAAATTATCTGTTGAAGAACGTTTGGCGGTAAGTATTACCGATGGTTTGGTGCGAGTTTCGGTAGGTTTAGAAACCGTTACGGATGTCATTGCTGATTTGGAACAAGCCTTGTTATAAAATTTAAGATTTATGATATTGGATTTACGATTTAGTGTTATAATTTCGCACATCGTAAATCCCACATCGTAAATCGTACATATAATTCATGTTATCAAAGAAAACAAAATACGGAATCAAAGCATTGACTTTCTTGGCGCGTCAAGAGAATCAAACGCCTGTACAAATTGCTGAAATTGCTAAAAATGAGAATATTTCAATTAAGTTTCTAGAAAGTATTTTGTTGTTGTTGCGTCATTCTGGTTTTTTGGGTGCCAAAAAAGGCAAAGGCGGGGGGTATTATCTCATCAAAGACCCGAAAGAGATTAACATGGCAAAAGTGTACCGTATCTTAGAAGGACCTATTGCTTTGTTGCCTTGTGTGAGTCATAATTTCTATGAAAAATGCGACGATTGTGTGGATGAGGCAACCTGTTCTGTACATAAATTAATGACCGAAGTGCGTGATAACACCTTGATGATACTTGAGAACAATACGCTTGCGGATATTTCGTTTTAGTTTTATGCGAGTAGAAAAAATAAAAAAGCCATTTCATTTGAAATGGCTTTTTATATTAAAACACTAATTTATAACCTACAAAAAAGAGCATAATCGCAATAGCATTTCTCAGCAATAAATCAGGGACTTTACCACTTAAAACGCTTCCTACATATATTCCAGGGAGCGACCCCATTAATAATTGTCCCAATAGCTCTAAATTTAAATTTCCCATAGTTGCATGTCCTAGTCCTGCTACAAGCGTTAGTGGTACGGCGTGTGCAATTTCGGTTCCCACAAGTCTTGGTGTAGGTAATAAGGGGTAAAGGAAAAATAAAGTTACTGTTCCTAAAGCTCCCGCACCAATCGAGGTAAGAGTTACTGTTGTCCCTAATAAAACACCGATAGCTATGGTGAGCATATTTTGAGTTTTACTTTCGCTATGAAATTTGTCACCTGCATGTTTTTGGGAAAAAGTCAAAAGTTTCTTTTTAAAAATAATTGCTATCGATGTGAAAAGCAAAGCCCAACCTAAACTGTGTTTAATAATGGTGTTTATATTAGTAATATCAGATTTTATGCTATGTAAAACCCATAGCGTAATTAATGCGGCAGGAATACTTCCTAACGAAAGCCAACCTGTAATAGCCCAATCAATATTTTTCTTTTTGTGATGTACAAAAATGCCTCCTGTTTTAGTGAAAGCAGCATATAATAAATCGGTACCAACGGCAGTTGTTGGGGGAATTCCAAACCATAATAAAATAGGAGTCATTAAAGAACCACCACCTACTCCAGTTAAACCTACTATAAAACCTACTACTAAACCTGCAACTACAAATCCTATTTGAAAATCCATTAATTATATTTTTTTTGGCAAAAATAATAAATATATTTAATAATCCTATAGATTTAGTAGAATTTAAAATTTATTTTGAAATCCTTTATTTAAGTTAAAAAACAGATAAGTGTTTTGTAGTTTGAAAATAAGTATTACTTTTGCGGAGTAATCTACTAAACCGATAGGGAAATAGATTTTATTAAAAAATACATCATGAGTACAACAATAGTTCAATCGCTATTAGAAAAAACAAAAGACTTCTCTGTTGAGGAAACGCTTGCGTTTTTGGCTAATGAATATCCCAATCAAGTGGTTTTTTCAACTTCTTTTGGACAAGAAGATCAGGTAATTACTGATTTTATTGGTAAAAATCAGTTGCCAATTACTGTTTTTACTTTGGACACAGGACGTTTGTTTCAAGAAACCTATGATGTGTTTCATAAAACATTGAAAAAATACAAAACGGAGATTAAAACCTATTTTCCAGATACAAAAGCAGTGGAAGCTTTGTTGAATGAAAAAGGGCCGAATAGCTTTTATGATTCGGTAGAAAATAGAAAAGAATGTTGTTTCATTCGCAAAGTAGCGCCTTTGACGAAAGCTTTGCAAGGCAATGCGATTTGGATTACGGGTTTGAGAGCAGAGCAATCAGAGAATAGAAGTGACTTGAGCTTTTTTGAATACGATGCGCATTTTGATATCATCAAATTCAATCCGTTATTAAAATGGACGTTACAAGAAGTAGAAGAATATTTAGAAAAGAATAACGTACCTCAAAACAGTTTGCATAAACAAGGGTTTGTAAGTATAGGTTGTGCGCCTTGTACTCGTGCCATTTTACCTGGCGAAGACATTAGAGCGGGTAGGTGGTCTTGGGAATCAAGCCATAAAGAATGTGGCTTACATCAAAAATAAAATTTAATTATAATTTATAAATGATTTTGAAATCTTTGAATTTTTAAATCATTTAATCTTTAAATAGAAATAATGAGTTCAATAGTAAAAACAAATGCTTTAGAAAGCGAAGCGATATACATTTTTAGAGAAGTAATTTCTCAATTTGAGAAACCGGTATTGCTTTTTTCAGGAGGAAAAGATTCGATTACATTAGTGCGTTTAGCGCAAAAAGCTTTTTTTCCGGCAAAAATTCCTTTTCCGTTATTGCACGTCGATACAGGACACAACTTTCCTGAAACGATTGAATTTAGAGATAAATTGGTAGCTGAGTTAGGTCTAGAGTTAATTGTTCGTAATGTACAAGATGCTATTGATCAGGGAAAAGTAGTAGAAGAATCGGGGAAGTATTCTAGTAGAAATAGCTTGCAAACCACAACACTTTTGGATGCTATTGAAGAATTCAAATTTGATGCTTGTATTGGAGGCGCGCGTAGAGATGAAGAAAAAGCAAGAGCTAAAGAACGTATTTTTTCGGTTCGTGATGATTTTGGCCAGTGGGATGAAAAAAACCAACGTCCTGAATTGTTTGATTTGTTGAATGGTAAAATTGAGTTGGGTCAAAACGTTCGTGTTTTCCCAATCTCAAACTGGACAGAATTAGACGTTTGGAGTTATATTGAACAAGAAGGGATTGAGATTCCGTCGATTTATTTTTCACACAAACGAAAAGTGTTTTTGAGAGACGGATTGATTTGGTCGCATTCACCATTTGTGTACCAAGAGGAAGATGAAGCAATTGAAGAACGAATTGTTCGTTTTAGAACGGTAGGAGACATGAGTTGTACGGCAGCTGTCGAATCGTATGCAGCCACAATTCAAGAAGTAGTAGGAGAAATTCGTTCCTCAACTATTTCAGAAAGAGGCGCTAGAATTGACGACAAACGTTCGGAAGCAGCCATGGAAAAAAGAAAACAACAAGGGTACTTTTAGAAATGGAGTTGGTTGATGGTTTTTAGTTGATAGTTCAATAATTAACCCAACCGATTTTAAAAAGTAAGTTTAAATATTTTGTAAGGTTTTGTTTTATGTTGAGAATCCAAAAACAAACAACCTACAACCAATAACCAATAAAAAATGGAAGTTTTAAAAATAGCAACAGCAGGAAGTGTAGATGACGGAAAGAGTACTTTAATCGGGAGGTTATTGTATGATACTAAATCATTGACTACGGATAAAATTGAAGCAATAGAGAAAAGTAGTAAACAAAAAGGCTACGATTATCTTGATTTTTCTTTGGCTACAGACGGTTTGGTTGCCGAGAGAGAGCAAGGAATCACCATTGATGTGGCGCATATTTATTTTTCAACTGCAAAGAAAAGTTACATTATTGCCGATACTCCGGGTCACGTAGAGTACACGCGTAATATGGTAACAGGAGCTTCGACTTCGCAAGTGTCTATCATTTTGATTGATGCGCGCAAAGGAGTTATTGAGCAAACCTACCGTCACTTTTTCATCAATAATTTATTGCGTGTCAAAGAGGTTATTGTTGCGGTAAACAAAATGGATTTAGTCGATTATTCAGAAGATGTTTTTAACAAAATCAAAGCTGATTTTCAAGCCTTAAATGCAAAAAGTTCGTTCAAAGAACAAAACGTAAGTTACATCCCGTTGAGCGCTATTAATGGAGGTAATGTTGCCGATAAATCAGAAAACATGCCTTGGTACACTGGGCAAACAGTGTTGGAACATTTAGAAGATTTAACTCCTGAAGATGTTTTTGAAACAGGTAAAACACGTTTTCCGGTCCAAACAGTTATTCGTCCAAAAACAGAAGAATACCACGACTTTAGAGGATATGCTGGAAAATTATACGGAAATTCAATTCAAGTAGGAGATGCTGTTACGGTATTGCCTTCGTTAACTGAATCGAAAGTGTCAAAAATCCACTTTTTTGATCAACAATTTGATGAAGCTACAGCAGGTTCATCTATTGTGGTCGAATTAGAAAACGACATCAATGTGACTCGAGGTGATATGATTGTAAAATCAGGAGAATTACCTCAAGTAGAAAAAGATATTAATGCGACTATTTGCTGGATGGATAGCAAAAAATTAGTGCCAGGAACCAAATATTTAGTACAACACAATACGAATAGAGTTTTGGCTAAAATTGATGCTATCAAAAACGTTATTGCAACAGATTATTCAGGTGCGACACCAGCTTCGCAATTAGCGATTAACGAAATAGGCGAAGTGACTATTAAATTGAGTAAAGCATTGTATTTTGATAAATACAATGATAACAAATCAAATGGTGCTTTTATTTTAATTGATGCCAATACTAACACAACAGCAGGAGTTGGATTTATAAATTAGTTGTTTGTTGATAGTTTTCAGTTGCTAGTTTAACTACCAATAACCATCAACCAACAACCAACAACTAAATAAGAAATGGAAAGTTTTAGAACCGAAATAGAAAATCCGATTGTCCAAAAAGACATTATCGATTTAGAAAGAAAAATTCGATTATTCAAAGAAGGAAAAATTGATGACGAGCGTTTTCGTAGTCTTCGTTTGGCTAGAGGAGTGTATGGTCAGCGTCAAGAAGGGGTGCAGATGATTCGTATCAAATTACCGTTTGGTAAAGTGACTAGCGAACAATTAGTGCGTATTACTAAAGTGTCTGACGAATATTCGACAGGACGTTTGCACATTACTACCCGTCAAGACATTCAAATTCACTATGTAAGTTTGGATAGAACTCCAGAGCTTTGGGCTGATTTGGAAAAAGACGATATCACTTTGAGAGAAGCTTGTGGCAATACCGTTAGAAATATTACAGCGAGTGAAACAGCAGGAATCGACCCTGAGGAGCCTTTTGATGTTTCGCCTTATGCGCACGCTTTATTTCAGTTTTTCTTAAGAAATCCAGTGTGTCAAGAAATGGGTCGTAAATTCAAAATGTCCTTTTCTTCTTCGGATAAAGATACTGCTTTGAGTTATTTACACGATTTAGGATTCATTCCAAAAATTGTCAATGGTGAACGTGGATTCAAAGTACTATTAGGTGGTGGATTAGGTTCGCAACCAAGTCATGCCGAATTACTTTCTGAATTTGTACCAGCAAACCAAATCATCCCGATGACAGAAGGAGTATTGCGCATATTTGACCGTTATGGCGAAAGATCCAAACGTTTGAAAGCACGTATGAAATTCTTAATTAAAGAAATTGGCAAAGACGAATTTTTACGATTGGTAGAAGAAGAGAAAAAAGCCTTGTCTTTCCAAACCGTTGAAATTGATACTACTGCTTTTGATGGTCCAATTACAGCACCTGCATTAGAAGTGCCAAAAGTAACTATTGACGATGTTGCTGCTTATGAAGCTTGGAAAAAATCCAACGTCATTGCTCAAAAACAAGCGGGTTATGTAGCTATCGGAATTAAAGTTTCTTTGGGTGATTTTTATACTGACAAAGCAAGAGCTTTGGCTGATTTGATTAAAAATTACGGTGCCAATGAATTGCGTTTTACCTTGCGTCAAGACATCTTAATTCGTAACATAAAAGAAGAAAACTTGCCGTTCTTTTACCAAGAATTAGCCAAGTTGGATTTTGTTACTTTGGGTTACAACACTATTAATGATGTTACTGCTTGTCCGGGAACCGATACTTGTAATTTAGGAATTGCGAGTAGTACAGGAATCGCGGTAGAGTTGGAACGCGTTTTAGCAACAGAATATCCGCAATACAGCAACAATCACGAAATCACGATTAAAATTAGTGGTTGTATGAATGCGTGTGGACAACATAATATGGCAGAAATTGGTTTCCAAGGGATGTCCATTAATTCAGGAAAATTAGTAGCGCCAGCCCTTCAAGTATTGTTGGGAGGAGGAAATTTAGGAAATGGCCAAGGTCGTTTTTCAGATAAAGTGATTAAAATTCCGAGTAGAAGAGGGCCTGAAGCCTTGCGTTTGATCTTAAATGATTTTGAAGCGAATGCCAACGGACAATCGTTTTTGAATTATTATGACGCAAAAGGAGAAAAATATTTTTACGAATTTTTGAAACCTTTGGCAGATGTAACCAACCTAACAGAAGCTGATTTTGTGGATTGGGGAAATGCAGATAACTACGTGAAAGCTGTAGGTGTAGGTGAATGTGCGGGAGTGGTGATTGATTTGGTAGCTACTTTATTAGTAGAGGCAAAAGACAAATTGACCTTCTCTGAAGAAGCTTTGAACGATCAAAAATGGTCGGATTCAATTTACTTGACGTATGCAGGATTTGTGAATGCAGCCAAAGCGTTATTGCTTGCTGAAAAACAAAAAACAAACCACCATGCAGGTATCATCGATTTGTTTGATACCGTTTTTGTGGAAACCAATAAAATTCAATTAGCAACGGCTTTCAAAGAGTTGGTGTACCAAATTAGAGCTAACGAACCTTCGGAAGCGTTTGCAAAACAATATTTAGAACAAGCAAAAGTATTCTTTGAAACGGTTGAAGAATACAGAGAAAAAGATCTAGCTAATGCATAAAGAGATACAACCCAAAGTAACCTTAGTAGGTGCTGGTCCAGGCGATCCAGACTTGCTAACCATCAAAGGAGCTAATGCTTTGGCAGAAGCTCAAGTAGTTTTGTACGATGCCTTGGCAAACGAAGAGATTCTGACTTATGCTCCTAAAAAATCAATTAAGATTTTTGTGGGAAAAAGAAAAGGATGTCATACTTATTCGCAAGACGAAATCAATCAATTGATTGTAGATAACGCCTTGACTTACGGACACGTAGTACGTTTAAAAGGGGGTGATCCTTTTATTTTTGGGCGTGGAAGTGAAGAAATTGATTTTGTAGAAAGTTTCGGAATTCCAACAGCAGTAGTGCCTGGAATTTCTTCATCAGTTGCTGTGCCAGCTTATCAAGGAATTTCATTAACTAAACGCGGAGTTTCAGAGAGTTTTTGGGTAATTACAGGAACTACTTCCGATAGAAAATTGTCTAATGATGTGGCTTTGGCAGCGCAGTCATCAGCAACGGTTGTGATTTTGATGGGAATGAGTAAATTGACTCAGATTGTGAATTTATTCCAAAACGAATCAAAAGGAACAACTCCGGTAGCGATTATTCAAAACGGAACGACTCCTAAAGAAAAAATAGGAGTAGGAACCATTGATACAATTCAGCAAGTTGTTGCAGAAAATAAATTAAGTTCTCCAGCTATTATTGTCATTGGCGAAGTGGTAAGAGAAAGCAATAAGCTAAAAGATTTTTATCACGATTTTTTAGTAAATAAAATATAAATATTTTCAAGACTCGGCTCCCTCTCCTTTGGAGAGGGCTGGGGAGAGGCTAATCATGGAAGAAAGAAACGAACTATATCCTGTATTTTTAAAACTACATCAATTAAATGTGTTGATTGTGGGTGGCGGAAATGTAGGTTTAGAAAAGTTGTCTTTTATGTTGAAATCCAGTCCGAATGCTCATGTTGAGGTAGTAGCACCACGATTTCTTCCTGAATTGGAAGCCTTGGTTGCCCAACACCCTTCGGTAAAGCTGACGGCTAAGAAATTCAATCGTTGGATGCTTCGCAAACGCCATTTGGTGATTGCTTGTACGGATGATTTGAAGGTCAATAAAAGAGTGTTTGATTTGTGTCGCAAGCGTCATTTGATTTGCAATATTGCTGATACGCCTCAGTTGTGTGATTATTATTTGGGCGGAATTGTAACCAAAGGCAATGTAAAAATTGCCATTTCGACTAATGGAAAATCACCTACAACGGCCAAGCGATTACGGGAGTTTTTTGAAGAAATAATTCCAGACGACATTAATACAATGGTTGAAAATTTGAACGAATACCGTAAAACACTAAAAGGTAATTTTGAGGAAAAAGTCCAAAAAATGAATGAAATTACCCAATCGTTGAAAAACAATAAGTAGCAATTGAAGTGAAAAAGTGATAAATGTTACCTAAAGAAACTAAAATCATTTGTTCATTTGCATAAAATAAAGAGAAGCATAATTATAAAAGAATAAAATTAAATAGAATGATCAAAACAGACATACTTATAATTGGAGCAGGCCCAACAGGTTTATTTGCCGTATTCGAAGCGGGATTATTAAAATTAAAATGTCATGTTCTAGATGCTTTGCCGCAACCGGGCGGGCAGCTTTCCGAATTATATCCTAAAAAACCAATTTATGATATTCCAGGTTTCCCTGAAGTATTAGCGGGCGATTTAGTAGATAATTTGATGGAGCAAATCAAGCAATTCGAACCAGGATTTACTCTTGGGGAGCGTGCTGAAACCATTGTTAAACAAGAAGACGGAACGTTTATCGTAACCTCTAATGCAGGAACGCAATTCCACACACCAGTGGTTGCTATTGCAGGTGGTTTAGGAAGTTTTGAACCTCGTAAGCCGTTGATTGAAAATATCGAATATTACGAAGATAAAGGGGTGAAATACTTCATCAAAAATCCAGAAGAATTCAGAAATAAAAGAGTTGTAATTGCTGGTGGGGGAGACTCTGCTTTGGATTGGAGTATTTTCTTGGCTGATGTAGCTTCAGAGGTAACTTTGATTCATAGAAGAAATGAATTTAGAGGTGCTTTGGACTCAGTAGAGAAAGTGCAAGAGTTGAAAAACGAAGGTAAAATCCGCATGATTACCCCTGCAGAGGTAGTTGGGGTTAATGGGACTGACCACGTAGAATCTATTGTTCTTGACGAAGAGGGAACACAAAGAACTATCGAAACCGATTATTTTATTCCGCTTTTTGGGCTTACGCCAAAATTAGGTCCTATTGCCGATTGGGGATTGGAAATCGAAAAAAATGCTATCAAAGTAAATAATGCCTTGGATTACCAAACGAATATTCCCGGAATTTTTGCCATTGGTGACGTAAATACCTATCCTGGTAAATTGAAATTGATTCTTTGTGGTTTCCATGAAGCTACTTTGATGTGTCAGGCGGCCTACCAAATCATCAATCCAGGAAAACGTTATGTGTTGAAATATACCACCGTTTCAGGAGTAGATGGATTTGACGGAACTCGTAAAGAAGCGCCAAAGGCAGTAGTAAAAGCGATTGTATAATAGCTTTTTCATCATAATACAAAGCGCTATTACTTTCGGGTTCTAGCGCTTTTTGTTTTTTGGCAACTGCCCAAATTCCACTTTTTTAAAAGGATAGTATTTAATATTTTTTTAAAGCAAAGGAATGGCGTATTTTTGCCAAGATTTTTTCCTGCTGTACGCTGTATCTTTTATTCTGAAACCCAGAATAAAAGGATGCCGCTTCCATCAGGGCTAAGGGGCAGAAAAGGATTTTTTTGCCAAGAAATAACAACAAAATAGTTTGATGAAGTGCCTTTAGGGCCAAAATAAAAAATATGTCAAAAATTCAACAAGCCATAAAAGAAAGAATTTTAGTCTTAGACGGGGCTATGGGAACGATGTTGCAACGCAACAATTTCTCGGAAGAAGATTTTCGAGGCGAACGCTTTAAAGATTTTCCACATCCGTTAAAAGGAAACAACGATTTGCTTTCTATCACGCAACCCGAAGCCGTAAAACAAGTGCACCGTTTGTATTTTCAAGCGGGAGCTGATATTGTAGAAACCAACACATTTTCAGGAACGACTATCGGTATGGCCGATTATCACATGGAAGATTTAGTGTATGAGTTGAACTATCAGTCGGCTAAAATTGCTCGTGAAGTGGCTGACGAATTTACAGACCGTCCGCGATTTGTAGCTGGTTCGATTGGGCCAACTAACAGAACGGCTTCGATGTCGCCAGATGTAAACGATCCAGGTTATCGTGCGGTTACTTTTGACGATTTGCGTGTGGCCTACAAGCAACAAGTAGAAGCTTTAATTGATGGAGGTTGTGATGTGTTGTTAGTAGAAACTATTTTTGACACCTTGAATGCCAAAGCAGCACTTTTTGCCATTGAAGAAGTAAAAGAAGAACGTAATATAGACACGCCAGTAATGGTTTCAGGTACGATTACTGATGCTTCAGGAAGAACACTTTCGGGACAAACAGTAGAGGCTTTCTTAATTTCGATTTCTCACATTCCGTTATTGAGTGTAGGATTCAATTGTGCTTTAGGTGCCGACCAACTGAAACCGTATTTGAAACGTTTGTCTATGAACACCCAATTGAATATTTCGGCACATCCTAATGCAGGTTTGCCCAATGCCTTTGGACATTACGACCAAACACCTGAAGAAATGCAAGCCTTGATTAGAGAATATTTACAAGATAATTTAATCAATATCATAGGAGGTTGTTGCGGCACTACTCCTGAACACATCAAAGCAATCGCCGATGTAGCGAGAGAGTTTAAACCGAGGAAGATGTAAGGGTTGATAGTTGATAGTTGTTGGTTATAGATTGAAATCGAACAACTAATAAAAGCCAACTAACAACAATTAACCATTAACTAACAACCAGAAAAGATGGAATATATACAATTAGATGTTTGGGTTGAAACTAGGAAACTAGCTAATTTGATTTATGATGTTACTAAAAATTTTCCTAAAGAAGAAATTTTTGGTTTAGTGAATCAAATGCGAAGATGTGCCGTTTCAGTTCCGTCTAATATAGCAGAAGGTTGTGGTCGTCAAACAGCGAAAGACACGATTAATTTTTTGCATATTTCAAGAGGCTCTTTGTATGAGTTAGAAACACAATGTTATTTAGCATTAGATCAAAAATATATTGATGAGAATAATTGTACTATTATTTTAAATCAAGTTCAAACAAGTAAGAAATTGTTAAATGGATTTATCAATTATTACAAAAAAATATAATTATGGGTATTGATATTACCAACAACAACCAACAACCAACCAACAACTATTTAAAGTTGTCCGGTCTAGAACCATTAATTATTACCCCAGAAACCAATTTTGTGAATGTGGGGGAACGAACGAATGTAACCGGTTCAAGAAAATTCCTTCGATTAATCAAGGAAGAAAAATACGAAGAAGCATTAGACATTGCTAGAAATCAGGTGGAAGGTGGAGCGCAAATCATCGATGTGAATATGGATGAGGGAATGTTGGACGGAGTCTATGCTATGACCAAATTCTTGAATTTAATGGCAGCGGAACCCGATATTTCTCGTGTTCCCGTAATGATTGATAGCTCAAAATGGGAAATCATCGAAGCAGGATTGAAAGTAATTCAGGGGAAAGGAGTGGTGAATTCTATTTCGCTAAAAGAAGGAGAAGAAAAATTTATTGAATACGCTAAAAAAATCAAGCGTTACGGAGCTGCAGTTATCGTAATGGCATTTGACGAAAATGGTCAAGCCGATAATTACGAGCGTCGTATCGAAATTTGTAAAAGAAGTTATGACGTATTAGTCGATAAAGTAGGCTTTCCTGCAGAAGATATTATTTTCGACCCGAATATTTTCCCCGTTGCCACCGGAATGGAAGAGCATAAATTGAATGCGTTGGATTTTTTCCGTGCGACCAAATGGATTAGAGAAAACTTGCCGTATGCCCATATTTCAGGAGGGGTAAGTAATGTGTCTTTTTCGTTTAGAGGAAATGATAAAGTACGTGAGGCAATGCACTCGGCATTTTTATACCACGCCATTAAAAACGGGATGACAATGGGTATCGTGAATCCCGAAATGTTAGAGATTTACGACGAAATTGATCCTATTTTGTTAGAATATGTTGAGGATGTTTTGTTGAACAGAAGAGAAGATGCTACAGAACGTTTATTGGATTTAGCAGAAAGTTTCAAAGGTGATTTTAAAGCCAATGAAAAAGCAGTTGCTGAGTGGCGTAATGGTTCGGTTCAAGAGCGCTTAACACATTCGTTAGTAAAAGGAATTGACGAGTTTATAGAAATAGATGTAGAAGAAGCAAGACAAGCGGCTTCGAAACCCATTGAAGTCATCGAAATCAATTTGATGGCCGGAATGAATGTAGTAGGAGATTTATTCGGAAGCGGAAAAATGTTCTTGCCACAGGTGGTAAAATCGGCACGTGTAATGAAAAAAGCGGTGGCCTATTTATTGCCTTTTATCGAAGCTGAAAAAGACGGGGCTTCTCAAAGCGCCGGTAAAATACTGATGGCTACTGTAAAAGGTGATGTTCATGATATTGGAAAAAATATTGTTTCGGTTGTTTTGGCGTGTAACAATTACGAAATAGTCGATTTAGGAGTGATGGTAGCGCCAGAAAAAATCATTGCGGCAGCTATTGAACACAATGTCGATATTATCGGATTGAGTGGGTTGATTACGCCTTCATTGGACGAAATGGTGTATTTAGCCAAAGAATTAGACAAAATCAATGTTCAAATCCCAATTATGATTGGAGGAGCAACGACTTCGCGCGCGCATACTGCTGTGAAAATTGCACCACAATACCAATCAACGGTGGTTCACGTTAACGATGCCTCTAGAGCGGTTACGGTAGCAGGAAATTTATTGAATTCGGAAACCAAAGCAAAATACACACAAGACATTCGTACCGAATACGACGCACTTCGTGAAGGCTACTTGAATCGAAGTAGAGATAAAAATTTCTTGACGATTGAACAGGCAAGAGCCAATAAATTACAATTGGATTGGAATGCTTATACTCCTGCAAAACCTAATTTTATTGGGACAAAAACCGTTGATGTCGCTATTGCTGATTTGGTCGATTATATTGACTGGACACCGTTTTTCAATTCGTGGGAATTGTACGGGAAATACCCAGCCATTTTAACCGATGAGGTGGTAGGAGAACAGGCTACGTCTTTATTTGCCGATGCCCAAAAAATGTTGGCACAATTAATCCAAGAAAATTGGTTGACTGCCAAAGGTGTTTTAGGAATTTTTCCAGCCAATACAGTGAATGATGACGATATAGAAATCAGTCAAGCAACCAACAATCAACAACCAACAACCAAGTTTCTAACTTTGCGTCAACAATCTCAAAAAACCGCTGGAGCGCCTAATATTGCTTTAGCTGATTTTATTGCGCCAAAAGATAGTGGAGTGCAAGATTATATGGGTTGTTTTTGTGTAACCACAGGTTTTGGAGTGGAAGAAAAAGCCAAATCATTTGAAAAAGAGTTAGACGATTATAATTCGATTTTGGTTAAAGCTTTAGGTGACCGTTTGGCAGAAGCTTTTGCCGAATACTTGCATGAAAAAGTACGTAAGGAAATTTGGGGCTACGCATCTGAGGAACACTTATCAAATCAAGAGTTAATCGCTGAAAATTATAAAGGAATTCGTCCTGCACCAGGGTACCCTGCTTGTCCAGATCATTTAGAAAAACCAACGATTTGGAAACTTTTGAATGTAGAACAAGAAATTGGGGTAACTTTGACCGAAAGTATGGCTATGTGGCCTGCTTCGTCCGTGTCAGGGTATTATTTTGCCAACCCAGAAAGTAAGTATTTTGGTTTGGGTAAAATAAAACAAGACCAAGTAGAAGACTATTCGAAACGAAGAAATACAACACTAGAGCAAGCCCAAAAATGGTTAGCTCCTAATATCGCAGATTAAAAATAGTTGTTCGTTTTTGGTTGCTAGTTGATAGCATTTGAATTCAACCGACAACCGACAACCGACAACCGACAACCAAAAGTATGAAAGTAACAGACCATATAGCAGCAGCCAAAGGAGCAACTTTATTCTCTTTTGAAATTGTGCCACCTACTAAAGGGACAAGTATTCAGGAATTATATGATAATATAGATCCGTTAATGGAATTCAAACCGCCATTTATAGATGTTACCACTTCGCGTGAGGAGTACATTTATGTCAATAAAGGCAACGGTTTGTTGGAAAAAAAATTAACCAGAATGCGTCCGGGAACGTTAGGGATTTGTGCTTCTATCAAACACAAGTACCATGTAGATACGGTACCGCATGTGCTTTGTGGCGGATTTACCAAAGAAGAAACCGAATACCTTTTAGTGGACTGTCATTATCTTGGCATTGATAACGTAATGGCGTTGCGTGGCGATGCGATGAAAGACGAACAATCGTTTATCCCAAAAGAAGGGGGTAATCATTATGCTGCGGAATTAGTGGCTCAAATCAAAGAGTTAAACCAAGGGAATTATTTACATGGCTTGAAGGATATCGAACATAAATCGGATTTTTGTGTCGGAGTAGCTGGTTATCCAGAAAAGCATTTGGAGTCGCCGTCTTTAACCTCTGATTTGAAACGATTGAAAGAGAAAGTAGATGCGGGTGCTGACTATGTAGTAACTCAAATGTTTTTTGACAATACTAAATATTTTGAGTTTGTTGCCAAAGCGCGCGAAATAGGAATTACCGTGCCTATTATTCCGGGGATAAAACCGATTGCTGTGCACAGACATTTACAAATCTTGCCTCAAATTTTTAGAATTGACTTACCCGAAGATTTAATCAATGCCGTAGAACAATGTAAAACAGCCGCTGCTATCCGACAAGTAGGAGTGGAGTGGGCTATTCAACAGTCGTTAGAACTTAAAGCCGCTGGAGTACCGTTATTACATTATTATTCTATGGGTAAATCAGAAAACATCCGACAAATAGCAAGTAAAGTTTTTTAAAATACACTTTTTATATTTTAAAGCTTCCAGCCTTTCAAGGGTTGGAAGTTTTGTATAATAACGAATAAATAAAATATATCATCATGAAAATATTAGGACTTATAGGGGGTATTAGTTGGGTTTCAACAGTAGATTACTATAAAAATATTAATCAAGGAATTAATGATAAACTGGGTGGGCTTAACTTTTCGGAGTGTATAATTTATTCTTTCAATTTCTCAGATATTAAAAAAAATAATGATAAAAACGATTGGGAAAGTACTTATGGAATGCTTAAAAATGCAGCTATTCATTTGAAGTCATCAGGTGCATCTGCGATAATTTTATGTGCAAATACAATGCATTTTCTTGCAGAAAGACTTCAAGAAGAAATAAATTTACCTGTTATTCATGTTGCGACGGCAACTGCAAATAAGGTTGTTGAGGCTAAAGTTAAAAAAGTAGCGTTGTTAGGTACAAAATTCACAATGGAATTGGATTTTTTTAAATCAAAACTGAGAGAAAAAAATATTGAGACGTTAATCCCAAATGAAGAAGATAGAGATTTTATTCAGAATAGTATTTATGAAGAACTAGGGAAAGGGATTCTTAATCCAGAAACAAAAAAACGATATTTAAGAATTATATATGATTTAATTAATGAAGGCGCTGAAGGCGTTATTCTAGGGTGTACAGAAATTCCTCTACTTATTAAAAATACAGATGTGGATATTCCAGTTTTTGATACAACTATAATTCATTCTCAGGCAGCTATTGAATTTGCAATTTCATAAATAATGAAAATTCCATAACTTAAAAAGCTTCCAGCATTCAAAAGGCTGGAAGCTTTTTTATTTCGTAACCTCTCTAAATACCGTCTCTAGATTTTTGTTTTTTTGGTTGAGTTGTAAGGTTTTTAAGCGATTGGCGGTAGCAAAATCAAATACTACAGGACGCATGTCCTTGTCGGTAGCAAAAGTCAATTCCCAAATAGTGCCGTTGGTATTGCTGTAAGAACTGATGTTTTCAATGGTTGCGATTTGGGTTTCGCTCACTTTTTGGTCAAACTCTACTTCAATAATTTGAGTCGCAGACTCACTAATGAGTTTCTCTAGTTTCTTATCGGCAACAATTTTTCCTTTGTCAATAATAATCACACGGTCGCAAATGGCTTCTACTTCTTGCATAATGTGCGTAGAAAGGAAAACAGTTTTGTCTTTGCCGGCATTTTTAATCACATTCCGAATCTCCACTAATTGATTGGGATCCAAACCGGTGGTAGGCTCGTCCAAAATCAAGACGTCAGGATTGTGCAACAAGGCGCTGGCTAAACCCACACGCTGGCGGTAGCCTTTGGATAATTGTCCAATTTTTTTGTGGCTTTCGGCAGTTAATCCAGTCAATTGAATCACTTCTTCAATTCGGGAGTTAGCTACTTTATAGACATCGGCATTGAACGCTAAATATTCCCGAACGTACAAATCCAAATACAACGGATTGTGTTCTGGCAAATAGCCAATAGAAAGTTGGACGTCTTTGGGTTGGGAATTCACATCAAAACCATTGACCTTGGCAGTACCTCCATCAGCAGTCAAAAAGGTGGTTAGGATTTTCATCAAAGTAGATTTTCCTGCTCCATTAGGACCTAAAAAGCCCACAATTTCTCCTTTGTTGATGGCAAATGAAATGCCATCAAGTGCTTTTTGTGTTCCGTAACTTTTAGATATGTTCTGAATTGCTATTGACATTGCCTTGTATTTGGTACAAAAATAAACAGAAAAAGCGTGTGTTTGTTGTTTTAACCAATTTGAATTTTTTAATTATTTCCAAATTCTTAAAAAAGAGGTGTAAAACAGTAGCTAAATTATGTATTAGCTAAAAAAAATAGTTTTAACAAAGAATTTCGTTTTTGTTGTATAAAAGCGTCAGTTTTTCTTGGTTGAAACGAAATAAATGCTAATATTTGCACCGTAATTAAATACAAAACAAGCAGGTCATGTGTAATAACCGTTTTTATTTTAGCAATACTTATTACTTCTTTTTTAGGAAGTAAGGATTGTTATATGGTTATTTGAAAAATAAAAAAGCAAATTAAAACAATATACAATCCTGATGAAAATCAGGATTTTTTTTTGAATTTATGGCAGCAAAAATTGCAATACAAGGAATAAAAGGTTCGTTCCACCATCAAGTGGCTCAAGAGTACTTTGGGAAAGAAGTAGCTGTTGATGAATGTTTGTCATTTGAAGAATTGGTTTCGAGCGTATTGTCTGGTAAATCAGACCAAGCGGTAATGGCTATTGAGAATTCGATTGCAGGGCCTATTATTCCTAATTATGCATTGATTGACAAGAATAATTTGCACATTATTGGAGAACATTATTTGGATATTCACCAGAATTTAATGGCCTTGAAAGGTCAAACCATCGAAGCTATTGAGGAGGTACATTCGCATCCAATGGCATTGTTGCAATGCATGGAGTTTTTAAAACAATATCCTCATATCAAAATTGTTGAAGACAAGGATACGGCTGAAACGGCTCGAAGAATTCATGAAAAACAATTGAAAGGAATTGCAGCAATTGCGAGTAAAGTGGCGGCTGAAATGTATGATTTGGAAATTTTGGCACCAGAGATTCAAACGATTAATAATAACATGACGCGTTTTGTAATTATTAATAAAGAGCAGTCGCTTTTGCCAACCCATGAAATCAATAGGGCTTCTATTAAATTCGAATTGGACCACAAACGCGGTAGTTTGGCCGCGGTGCTGAATGTGATGAGCGATTGCAAATTGAATTTGACCAAAATTCAGTCGTTGCCCAAAATTGAAACACCTTGGAAATATTCGTTTTTTGTGGATGTAACCTTTGAGAAATACGAAGATTATGCCAAAGCCAAAGCCTTAATTGCTATTATGGCGGAGTATTTCAAAGTGTTGGGAGAATATAAAAACACAAAACCTTGAGGTTTAAATAAAATAGAGTAACAAAGATGATCACGACGGCAAAACGTTTAGACATAGTAGAAGAATATTATTTCTCTTCTAAATTGAGAGAAGTAAGGCAATTGGCTGCAGAAGGGAAATCCATCATTAATATGGGAATTGGAAGTCCTGATTTGAAGCCTTCGCAGGCGGTTATTGACGCGGTAGTTTTGGCAATGCAAGAAGAAAATGCACACCAATACCAAAGTTATCAAGGCGTACCCGAATTGCGTCAAAGTATGGCTGATTTTTATCAGACGAATTTTGGTGTAGCTGTAAATCCGACTACTGAAATTTTGCCTTTGATGGGATCCAAAGAAGGAATTATGCATATTTCTTTGGCTTTCTTGAATGAAGGAGACCAAGTGTTGATTCCGAATCCAGGGTACCCAACCTATACGTCGGTGACGAATTTAGTAGGCGCAGTTCCGGTGTATTATGATTTGAAGGAAAGTACCAATTGGGAACCTGATTTTGAAGCCTTGGAACAATTGGATTTATCCAAAGTAAAAATTATGTGGGTGGGTTATCCGCACATGCCAACGGGAGCAAGAGGGAGTTTGGCTTTGTTTGAAAAATTAGTGGCTTTCGCCAAAAAACACAGCATTTTGTTAGTCAATGACAATCCGTACAGTTTTGTTTTGAACGACAAACCAATGAGTTTGTTACAGGTTGAAGGTGCTAAAGAAGTGGCCTTAGAACTGAATTCGTTGAGTAAAACCTTCAATATGGCAGGATGGCGCGTGGGAATGGTTTTAGGAAATGCCGCTTGTATTGATGCCGTATTGAAAGTAAAAAGTAATATGGATAGCGGGATGTTTTATGGTATCCAAAAAGGAGCTATTGCGGCATTGAAAAGTGATGCTTCTTGGTTTGAATCGATGAATGCGATTTATAGAAAGCGTCGTGTTTTGACGGAACAATTGGCAGAGAAATTAGGTTGCGAAGTGTATAAAGAAGGAGTAGGGTTATTTGTTTGGGCAAAATTGCCAGCGGGGATAAGCTCAGCAGAACAATTTATCGACCAAATTTTATACGAAAAACATATTTTCATTACGCCAGGAACCATTTTTGGAAGTAATGGAGAAGGATACATTCGATTTGCACTTTGTGTAAAAGAAGAAAAAGTACAAGAAGCAATAGATAGATTTTAATCAAATGAAAGTAGTTGTAATAGGTATAGGTTTAATAGGTGGTTCGATGGTATTGGACATCAAATCGCTGCATCCAGAAGCGACTATTTTAGGGATGGATGCTAATGAGAACCATTTGCAACAAGCCATTGATTTAGGTGTGGTTGAAAAAGCAGGAACGACCGAAGATTTAGCTGATGCTGACTTTGTGATTGTTTCGGTTCCGGTGGATATTGCCTTGGTGGTGGTGCCCCAAGTATTGGATGCTGTTGGAGAAAATACGATTGTTTTTGAAGTAGGTTCGACTAAGTTGCCTATTTGCGAAGCGGTAGCTAATCATCCAAAACGACGCAATTATATTGCAACACATCCTATTGCGGGAACGGAGTTTTCAGGACCTTCGGCAGCAATAAAGGGATTGTTTCAAGGAAAGACGAATATTATTTGTGAGGTAGAAAAAACTACCTTTAAGTTGCAAGAAAAAGCCTTGCAATTGTTTACTGCGATGGGCATGAGAATTCGTTATATGGATCCACAATCGCACGATAAACATATTGCTTATGTGTCGCATTTGTCGCACATCAGTTCGTTCATGTTAGGAAAAACGGTGATTGACAAAGAAACCGAAGAGCAGGATATTTTTGATATGGCGGGTAGTGGATTTGAAAGTACGGTGCGTTTAGCAAAAAGTTCCCCAGCCATGTGGACACCGATTTTCAAACAGAATAAAAAACAAGTGGTGAATACCTTAGAAGAATACATTTCTAATTTGTCAAAGTTCAAAGCGTTATTAGAAAACGATGATTTTGATGCCATTTACCACGAAATGCAAAGTGTGAATAAAATAAAAGAAATATTAAACGGAATAAACATTAAAAAGTAATTTAGAAAAAATGGAGAATAGTAAAGAAATGAGAAATTGGTTGGATGCGTTCAAATTGGATCATCCATTGGTAATTGCAGGACCATGTAGTGCTGAAACAGAAGAACAAGTATTGAAAATTGCTCACGAATTGAAAGATTCAGATGTAAGTGTTTTTAGAGCTGGAATCTGGAAACCAAGAACACGTCCAGGAGGATTTGAAGGTGTGGGTGAAATTGGATTGAAATGGTTGAAAAAAGCCAAAGAAGAAACAGGTTTGTTAATGGGTACGGAAGTAGCTACTGCAGCACACTGTAAACTAGCTTTAGAATATGATATTGATGTTTTATGGGTTGGAGCACGTACTACTGCAAATCCATTTGCAGTTCAAGAAATTGCTGATACTTTAAAAGGAACTGATAAAATCGTTTTGATTAAAAACCCAGTAAACCCAGATATGGCTTTATGGCTAGGTGGTGTAGAGCGTTTGTATGCTGCCGGAATTAAAAAATTAGGGGTAATTCACAGAGGTTTCTCTACCTACCAAAAAACAAAATACAGAAACATTCCTGAATGGCAAATTGCTATCGAATTGCAAAACAAATTCCCTGATTTGCCTTTAATCATTGACCCATCACACATCACAGGAAACCGTGATATGATTTTGGAAGTGACTCAAGAAGCTTTGGATTTGAACTATGACGGTATGATTATCGAAACGCATAACGATCCAGAAAATGCTTGGAGTGATGCTGCTCAACAAGTAACACCTGCTGCTTTGAAACAAATTTTCAAAGATTTGAAGATCAGAAAACAAAGTGGAGATACGCCTGATTTTGAAAATAAAATGACAAAATTAAGAGCCAATATTGACGTTTTAGATGCTAATTTATTGGAATTACTTGGAAAACGTATGCAAGTGGCTTCTGAAATTGGTCAAGTGAAAAAAGACGCTAACGTAGCCGTTTTACAAAACAGTCGTTGGAATGAAATTCAAGCAAAAATGGTAGCTGAAGGTGCTAAAAAAGGATTGTCTGAAGAATTTGTTATTAAATTGTTCAAAGGAATTCACCAAGAAAGTATCGAACAACAAGAAAAAATATTGAATTCATAATTCGTATTTTTCAATCCATAGAATCCCTACAGTTCAATGAATTGTAGGGTTTTTTTATTACAAGTCGTTGTAAAAACTTTGCAGATCGAACTTGAAACTTGAAACAAAATTTTACCTTTGCCGTATGACAGGAATTGTTTATAAATCTACAGGGAGTTGGTATACCGTAAAATCAGAAACAGGAGATTTTGTGGAATGCCGTATGAAAGGGAAATTCAGAATGAAAGGTATTAAAAGTACCAATCCAATTGCGGTGGGTGATGTAGTGGATTTTGAACTAGACGAAACCTCAGATGCGATTACTGGAACTATTTATAACATTCACGAAAGGAAAAATTATATCGTTCGGAAATCGGTAAATTTATCCAAGCAAATCCATATTATTGCTTCGAATATTGATCAAGTTTTCTTGTTGATTACGATTGATAATCCGCCAACCACTACCAGTTTTATTGACCGATTTTTAGTTACTGCCGAAGCTTATGGCATTGAAACTATTTTGGTTTTCAACAAAATCGATACTTTAAATGAAAACTCTTTAGACGAGCAATTGTATATGCAACATGTGTATCAAGAAATTGGTTATCGCTGTTTGCGTGTGTCTTCAACAGAAGGAAAAGGAGTAGATGAGTTAAAACAATTAATGTTGGGTAAAGTGAGTATGTTTTCGGGTCATTCTGGTGTAGGAAAATCGACTTTGGTCAATGCGCTAGAACCTTCCTTGCATTTGAAAACAAAAACTATTTCGGAGCAAAGTAAACAAGGACAACATACCACTACTTTTGCTGAAATGTACGATTTGAGTTTTGGTGCCAAAATCATCGATACTCCGGGTATTAAAGGATTCGGAATTGTGGATATGGAAAAGGAAGAAATTGGCGGTTACTTTCCAGAATTTTTCAAGTTACAAGACCAGTGTAAATTCAATAATTGTTTACACAAAGAAGAACCGCATTGTGCCATAAAAGCGGCTTTGGAAAAAGATGAAATTGCTTGGTCTCGTTATAATAGTTATTTGAGTATTTTAGAAGGCGATGAAGAGCATTACCGTACCGATGTGTACAATGAAGACCGAATTGCGAGTGATAAAACGAGAGAGTAATGAGAGTAGTATTACAAAGGGTTTCATCGGCCTCAGTTACAGTTGACGAAAAGATAGTTGGAGCAATCCAAAAAGGATTGTTAGTCTTAGTAGGAATTGAGGATGCCGATACCCAAGAAGATATCGATTGGTTGGTGACTAAAATTACGCAACTACGAATCTTTGGAAGCCCCACCCCAGCCCTCCCCGAAGGAGAGGGAGTAAAAAATGACGTTATGAATTTTTCGGTTCAAGATGTTAATGGTGATGTTCTTGTAGTGAGTCAGTTTACACTTCATGCAGCGACAAAAAAGGGCAACCGACCTTCCTATATCAAAGCATCTAAACCCGAAGTGGCAATTCCGCTTTATGAAAAATTTGTAATTGCGTTAGAAAATAAATTAGGCAAAAAAGTACCCACTGGTATTTTTGGTGCCGATATGAAAGTAGCTATACTGAATGATGGTCCTGTAACCATAGTTATTGATAGTAAAAATAAAGAATAAATTTTTTTAGTCGAAAAATTCTTATATTTTTGATAAAAAGAATTTTTATGGCTACAAAACTTTTTTCTTTTCTCTTCTGCATTTTTTCTACTATAGTCTTTTCTCAAAAGGTTGATTATACAATTCAAAGTATTCCTGATAGTCTGAAACAGAATGCGAATGCAGTTATTCGCTTCAATCAAAAAGATGTTCTTATATCTTCTCAAGAAAGCATGAAAATTGTTACCAAAAGAATTGTTTCAGTTTATAATGAAAAGGGTATGGTGGCAATTGATGCTATCGAAGGTTATGACAAAAGAACCAAAGTAACTTCTATTGAAGCAACAGTCTTTGATGAGAATGGAAAAGAAATCAAACGAATTAAACGTAAAGATTTTCGAGATCAATGTGTTATTGATGGATCAACCTTGTTTTCAGATAATAGAATACTATTCTTGAATTATACGCCTACCCAATATCCTTTTACTATTGTTTATACTAGTGAAGTTGAAACTTCAAATACCGCTTTTATTCCTAGTTGGTACCCATTATCAGATTACAATGTGTCTCTCGAAAAAAGTATATTAAATGTTAGTTGCCCAGTAGATTTAGGGTTTAAAAGGAAAGAAATTAATTTTTCAAATTTTAAAGTGAGCAAACTTACAGATACATCAGAGCATTTGAATTATGAGTTGGGTGGAATACTAGCACAAAAGCCAGAGGACTATAGTGTTTCAAATTTAATTTTTCCAAAGTTGATGATGGGACTTGAAAAATTTAATTTAGAAGGAGTTAATGGCTATGCTAAAGATTGGAAAGAATTTGGTAAATGGTATTCAGAAAAGATATTAGCAGGAACTACCGAATTACCGGAAGAAACAAAGACAAAGATAAAAGCGCTTGTTGGAGAAGAAAAGGATGTAGTGAAGAAAGCTAAAATTGTATATCAATACGTGCAAGGTAAGTCGAGGTATGTTAGTATTCAAGTTGGAATCGGAGGTTGGAAACCGATGTTAGCAAGTGATGTAGATCGAGTAGGGTATGGTGATTGTAAAGCATTAACAAATTATACAAAAGCTTTATTAGAAGTGGTAGGAGTTCCTTCATATAACACTTTATTATATGGAGGTAATATAAAAACAAATATAGAATCAGATTTTGTTGCTATGCAGGGAAATCACATGATTTTATGTATTCCGAATGAGAATAAAAACATTTTTTTAGAATGCACAAGTCAGGATAGTCCTTTTGGGTATCAAGGAACTTTTACAGATGACAGAGAGGTATTGGTAGTGAAATCAGAGGGTGGAGAAATTATAAGAACTTCGATTTATGAGGACAAAGATAATACTCAAATTAGTAACGGGACTTATACTATTTCGCCAACGGGTGATTTTTCAGGTAAAATCAATATCCAATCTTCAGGAACGCAGTTCAATAAGAAGTCGCAAATTCCAACTATTTTACCTCATCAAAAAGAAAGCTATTATAAAGAATATTGGGATAATATCAATAATTTGAAGTTAGAGAAGATGAACTTTGTCAATGACAAAGAAAAGGTTAAGCTTACGGAAGAATTAGAACTTTCTGCAGCAAATTATGGAGTTATGACTAATGGTAAAATGCTATTTGTAATTAATGCTTATAATCATACTTCTGGGAATGTAAAAAGAATTCGAAATCGTAAGACTCCTTTTGAAATTCAAAGAGGGTATGTAGATAAAGATGAAATTACAATTGAATTACCAGTTCATTTTTCGATTGAATTTTTGCCAAATAATTTTGAACTAAACACGAAATTTGGTGAATATAAAACAGAAATTATAAAAAAGAACAATTCAAGTTTGATTTATAAACGAACTATGTTTCTTAAAAAAGGTCTGTATTCTAATAAAGAATATGATGATTTTAGACTGTTTATGGAACAAGTAGAAAAAAATGATAATGCTAAAATAATATTAACTCCTAATAACTAACCTTATGAAAATTATTAAACTATTTTTATTATTTGTTTTTTTTACTTGTAACGTAAAAGGGCTAGCTCAAAATTTTGAGTTAGGGAAAGTAACTATTGCTGAACTTCAAGAAAAAAGACACCCCAAAGACAGTACTGCTACTGCTGCTATTTTGTTTAAAAAAGGGAGTACTTATTTTGTTTATTCAAATGAAGAAGGTTTTACACTAAGAATGGAAGTTGTTTTAAGAATAAAAATTTACAAAAAAGAAGGTTATGATTGGGGTAATCAAATAGTAAATTTCAGATCTGGGAATTCATCATCACATGAAAAAGTTTTCTTTTCAAACGCAGTAACATATAATTTAATAGATGGTAAAATTGAAAAAACAAAATTAAAGGGAGAAGGTGAATTTGACGAAGTAATTAATAAGTATTGGAGTAGAAAGAAAATTACTATGCCAAATATTAAAGAAGGATCTGTTATCGAATATAAATACACAATAGAAACTGATAATTTAAGTACTCCCAGAGATTGGTATTTTCAGTCTAGTATTCCCGTAAATTTTGTTGAATATAAAATAGCAATTCCAGAATATTATGTATACAATACACAGTTAAAAGGGTTTTTTACGCCAAAAACATTTGTTGAAACAAATAGTCGTCAAGTTTATCTAAATGATAAAGAAAAAAATTGTTTTACTTGTCCACTGCGTAATTCAAATACAAAATTTGATTATTTAGAAACTAAGACTACCTATTCTTCCGAGAATATTCCAGCCATTAAAGATGAAGCATTTGTCAATAACATTGATAATTATACATTCAGTTTAGTTCAAGAATTATCAATGACACATTATCCAAATCAACCATTAAAATATTATGCAACTAACTGGGATTCGGTTGTTAAATCAATTTATGATTATACGGATTTTGGTTCAGAATTAGATAAAACGGGTTATTTTGAAGATGATTTGAAGCCGATTTTAGCAAGTACAACTAGTTCTGATCAAAAAATAGATGCGGTTTTGAATTTTGTAAAATCTGCAGTTAAATGGAATGATTATACGGGTTATGGTTGTAACGATGGAGTTAAAAAAGCGTATAGAGATAAAACGGGCAATGTTGGAGAAATTAATTTGATGTTAACTGCAATGTTACGTTATGCTGGATTGGTAGCAAATCCAGTCCTTGTTAGTACTCGTTCTAATGGAATCGCTAATTTTCCTAATAGAGCGGCCTTTAATTATGTAATTGTGGCTGTTGAGGAAGGAGAAAAAATAACATTATTAGATGCGACAGAAAAATATTCTACCGCAGATGTTTTACCATTTAGAGCTTTGAATTGGGTAGGTAGATTAATTAGAAAAGATGGTACTTCAGTAGAAGTTGATTTAATGCCAAAAAAAATATCCAATGATATAGTTACAATGAATTACTCGGTTGATACGAAAGGGTTGGTTTCAGGTAAATTGAGAAGGCAGTTGACAGATTATAATGCATTAGCATTTAGAAATAAAGTAGAAGATGTAAAAGAAGATACTTATCTTGAAAAATTAGAAAATGAAAATGAAAAGATTGAAATTAAGGAGTATTCAAGAACTAATGAAAAAGATTTAAAAACACCAGTTACCGAAACTTTTTCTTTTACAGGTTCTAATTTAACAGAAATAATAGGGGGTAAAATTTATATCAATCCGATGTTGTTTTATACACATCATGAGAATCCATTTAAACAAGAAGTGAGAGAATACCCAGTAGATTATGGTTATTCGTTTCTAGATAAGTATGCGGTTAATATTCAAATCCCTGATGGATATCAGATAGAGACATTACCTGCTTCAGGAATATTCTCTATGCAAGATGATTTAGGAACTTTTAAGTTCATGACTAGTTCTTCAGGAAATACTATTAATGTTGTTGTAATGCATCAAATAAATACCCCAATTATATCATCTGAATATTATGAGATGTTGAAGGAATTTTATCAAAAAATGATTGACAAACAAAATGAAAAAATTGTATTAGTAAAAATATAATTATGAAAAATAGTTTAGTGTTAATTCTATTTGTTTTTAATCTTTCATTTGCTCAAAAATATGAGTTAGGTAAGGTTACGGTTGAGGAGTTACAAGAAAAAAGACATCCGTTAGATTCGACAGCATCTGCTGCGGTTTTATTTATAAAGGGTAAGGATTCTTTTGAGTACTCTCCATTTGGTGGATATCACATGAAAACTGATGTTCAAGTAAAAATAAAAATTTATAAAAAAGAAGGATTTAATTGGGCTAGTAAAAAAGTCAAGTATTATGTAGGTGGTAATTATGTTTCAAACGAAACTATTTCATTTGCGAAAGCTATAACTTATAATCTTGTTGATGGGAAAATTGAGAAAACAAAATTATTGAAGGAAGGGGAATTTGATGAAAAAATAAGTAAGTATTGGAATAATAAAAAGATAGTTATGCCAAACGTACGAGAAGGGTCAATAATAGAATATCAGTATACAATTAGATCATATTATAATGATGACCCTCGTGGATGGGAATTTCAAACAATGATACCAGTTAATTATTCTGAATACAAGACTTTGATACCTGAGTATTATACATATAGAACAAATTTAAGGGGTAATATATTGCCTAGAATTGAAGTTGATCATACGATGAAACACACGGAATCAAAGTCAAATCATCTAGAAACTATAACAACCTACACTGCCGAAAATTTACCAGCAATTATTGATGAAGCTTATGTTAATAATATACATAATTATATGTCTAGTATAGAATTCGAACTTTTAACAGTAAAATATCCTAATCAACCTTTAGAATCTTTTTCTACAGATTGGATTACCATATCAAAAAACATATATGCAGAAGATGATTTTGGGTCTGAATTGGATAAGACAGAGTATTTTGAGAAGGACTTGAAACAAGTTTTAAATGGATTGAATACTGTTGAAGAAAAAATAAATGCTATTTTTAGTTATGTGAAATCAACTATTAGTTGGAATAATTATATGGGATATAGTTGTAGAGATGGAGTTAAGAAAGCATATACTGAAAAGACAGGGAATGTGGCCGAGATTAACTTGATGTTAACCTCTATGTTGCGTCATATAGGATTAACAGCAAATCCAGTTTTAGTGAGTACACGTGCAAATGGAATTGCTATTTTTCCTAATAAATCAGCATTTAATTATGTAATTGTAGCTGTCGAAGATGCAGATAAATTAATGTTATTAGATGCAACAGAAAAATATTCCAATGTAAATGTTTTGCCATTTAGAGATTTGAATTGGAAAGGAAGGTTAATTAGAAAAGGGGGTACTTCAATTGAAATCGATTTAATGCCTAAAAAGCTGTCAAACGATATTGTAACCTTAAATTATTCTGTTAATGCCGTTGGATTAGTTTCGGGGAAAGTAAGACGTCAAATGACAGATTATAATGCATTACTATATAGAAAACGTGTAGAAGATGTGGTAGAAGAAACCTATCTTGAAAAATTAGAAAATGAAAATGAAAAGATTGAAATTAAGGAGTATTCAAGAACTAATGAAAAAGATATAAATCTTCCGGTTTCAGAGACATTTTTTTTTACAGGATCTAATTTGACAGAAGTAATCGGAGGTAAAATTTACATTAATCCGATGTTGTTTTATACTAGTCATGAAAATCCATTCAAGCAAGAAGTGAGAGAATATCCGGTAGATTTTGGTTTTCCTTTTATGGATAAATATGCAATTAATATTCAAATACCCGATGGCTATAAAATAGAGAGCTTGCCTAATTCAGTTAATTTTTCGACGGTAGATAATTTGGGAAGTTTTAAATTTATGACGAGTACCTCTGGAAATACAATACAAGTTTCGATAGTGTCTCAAATGAATGCTCCGATAATTTCTTCAGAATATTATACTATGCTGAAAGAATATTATAAAACAATGATTGACAAACAAAATGAAAAAATTGTATTAGTAAAAATATAAGATAATGAATTTAAAAAACGCACAACTAGACGTAGATAATTGGATCAAAGAACACGGGGTTCGGTATTTTAACGAATTGACCAATATGGCCCAGTTGACAGAAGAAGTGGGAGAAGTAGCTCGCATTATTGCCCGTCGTTATGGAGAACAGTCTGAAAAAGAATCCGATAAAGCTAAAGATTTAGGCGAAGAACTAGCTGATGTGGTTTTTGTAGTATTGTGTTTAGCTAACCAAACGGGTATTGATTTACAAGTGGCTTTTGACAAGAAAATGGATTTGAAATCTGTTCGTGATAAAGATCGTCACAAAAACAACGAAAAACTGAAATAATGTGATTCGGTGTTCTAAAACTTTGGGATGTTCTTTTTTTAAAATAAATTTACACCCAATTACATAACAACACACAACAGAATGAAATTACTGCTACAATCTGCACAATCTGAAATCAATGCGGCAATTAAAATCACGGGTTCCAAAAGTGAAACCAACCGTCTATTATTGCTACAAGCATTGTTTCCCAACATCACTTTGGCCAATACTTCCAATTCAGATGATAGCGAAGTGATGGGTGCTGCTTTAGCAACAACCAACCAACAACAACCAACCAACAACGAAATAATTGATATTCACCACGCAGGAACAGCCATGCGTTTTCTTACCGCCTATTTTGCTGTAAATGCAGGTCGTGAAGTGGTGCTGACAGGTTCTAGCCGAATGCAAGAGCGTCCTATCAAAATTTTGGTAGAAGCTTTAGAGCAATTAGGCGCTGTGATTACGTATGAAAAAGAAGAAGGGTATCCACCTATCCGAATCAAAGGGCAAAAAATAACGGCTTCCAAAGTAACTTTAGCGGCCAACGTAAGTAGTCAATATATTTCGGCTTTATTATTGGTGGCTTCTAAATTAGAGAATGGTTTAGAGTTGACTTTAGAAGGAGAAATTACGTCTATTCCGTATATCAAAATGACTTTGGCATTGCTTAATGATTTGGATATTCAGACTAGTTTTGAAGGCAATGTCATTACCGTTGCTCCAAAACCAGCAGTAGAAAATAAAGAAATGGTTGTGGAGTCCGATTGGAGTTCGGCATCGTATTATTTTAGTATTGCTGCGTTGGCAGATGTCGCTTCAATTACCATTTCAAGTTATAAAGAAAATAGTTTACAAGGCGATTCTGCTTTGGTAGACCTATACAAAGCAATGGGAGTCGAGTCAAGTTTTGACGGAAACCAATTGACTTTGACCAAACAAGCCAATTTCAATTACCAAGACGTCACTTTCGATTTGAATAATACACCTGATATTGCACAAACTATTGTAGTAACCTGTTTAGGTTTAGGAATTGGTTGTCACTTAACGGGTTTACATACTTTAAAAATTAAAGAAACCGACCGTCTAGAGGCACTCCGAATCGAATTAACTAAGTTAGGAGCTAACATTTCGGTGACTAATGATAGTTTGACCTTAGTAGCTACCAAAGACATCAATCCTAATGTTACCATTGCGACCTATAATGACCACCGAATGGCGATGGCATTTGCTCCTTTGGCACTTAGAGTACCAATCTATATTGAAAATGCAGAGGTAGTTTCTAAATCGTATCCTGATTTTTGGGAAGATTTAAAAAGTTTGGGTTTTCAAATTTCTGAAATATAAACTTTGTGACTTGGCGTCTTTGTGGCAAAAAGTAAAATAAATGCCAAAACACTTGACAACGCCTGTTTCACAGTTGTATATTTGCACCCTGATTTTAAATGGTTATATAACTTATACACATTTAAACGCTTAAACACCTAAACTTTTTTAAATGAAATTATCACATTTTCAATTCAATCTACCAAAAGAACTTTTAGCTGAGTTTCCTGCAGAGAACAGAGACGAGTCTCGTTTAATGGTTATTGACCGTAAAAAACAAACAATAGAGCATAAAATGTTTAAAGATGTTATCGATTATTTTGATGACGGAGATGTAATGATTTTGAATAACACCAAAGTTTTTCCCGCTCGTTTGTACGGTAACAAAGAAAAAACAGGAGCAAGAATCGAAGTGTTTTTGTTGCGTGAATTGAATGCCGAACAACGCCTTTGGGACGTATTAGTTGACCCAGCTCGTAAAATCAGAATTGGAAATAAATTGTATTTTGGAGACGATGACTCTTTAGTAGCTGAAGTAATTGACAATACAACTTCTCGTGGAAGAACATTGCGTTTTCTTTACGATGGTTCGTATGAAGAATTTAGAAATAAATTGACAGAATTGGGTGAAACCCCAATCCCTAAATACATCAACAGAGAGGTTACTGAAGAAGATGCAGAACGTTACCAAACTATTTATGCCAAAGAAGAAGGAGCAGTTGCTGCCCCTACGGCAGGTTTGCACTTCTCTAAACATTTGTTGAAAAGACTTGAAATCAAAGGAATTAACTTTGCTGAAGTAACGCTTCACGTAGGTTTAGGAACCTTCAATCCGGTTGAGGTAGAAGATTTGTCAAAACATAAAATGGATTCTGAAGAGTTAAAAATTACTTCAGAGGCTTGCGAAATTGTCAACAAAGCAAAACTTGGTAAGAAACGCATCTGTGCTGTGGGAACTACATCTATGCGCGCTATCGAAAGTTCAGTTTCTTCGCAAAAAACACTAAATCCGTATGAAGGATGGACTAATAAATTCATTTTCCCTCCTCATGATTTCAGCATTGCCGATTGTATGATTACTAATTTCCATACGCCAAAATCAACCTTGTTGATGATGATTTCTGCTTTCTGTGGTCACGATTTAATGAAACGCGCTTACGAAGAAGCCATTAAAGAAGAATACAAATTCTATTCATATGGAGATGCGATGCTAATCCTGTAATAGAAATTTTAAATTTATAAGAAAAAATCTCGTCAAATTTTGGCGAGATTTTTTGTTTTGGGCGTGACCCCTTTCCTTGCTTTTCCCATCGCTAGGGTCGGGCTATGCACTGCAAGTCCTCGCGTTGTTTCGCTACCGCTTCACACCGCTGTGGGCTTTCCGTTGCTATCCCTCACGCAATCAAAAGAGGAGAGTACTTTAATTGGCACTTCTATATTCATTAGGAGTAAATCCCACTCTTTGTTTAAAAAGTCTAGAAAAGTGTTGCGGATATTTGAAACCTAATTCGTAAGCAATTTCATTTACAGTTTTGGAATTGCCTAAAATTTGGTCTTTAGCCACATCAATTATTTTGTTTTGGATGTATTCTTGAGCAGATTTTCCAGTTTCTTTTTTAATTAAATCACCAAAATAGTTGGCTGATAAATGCAGTTCATCGGCACAATAGGCTACAGATGGCAAGCCAATTTTGTTAGGTTTATCTGAAGTGAAATACTGATTCAGCACCTCTTCAAATTTTTCTAAAACACCTTTGTTTGCGTTTTCTCGTGTTATAAATTGTCTGTCATAAAAGCGATTACAGTAGTTGAGAAACAATTCGATATTGGAAGCAATCAATTTCTTACTGTGTTTGTCTACTCCAATTTCCAACTCCAATTTTATTTTTGAAAAACTATCCAAAACGATCTGTCGCTCTCGTTCGGATAGATGCAACGCTTCATTAGCTTTATAGCTAAAGAAATTATACTCGTTAAGATTTTTAAAAAGCGATGTTCCGTGTACTAAATCAGGATGAAAAACTAAGGCATATCCCTTTGGTTGGTAAACTTCACCTGTAGTTTCTACTTCCATTATTTGTCCGGGTGCAGTAAAAACTAATGTGCCTTCTTGATAATCGTAATAATTACATCCGTAGCGTAAATCACCACATTTTATATCTTTTAAAAAAATACAATAAAATCCGTAATAAATTTTAACACGCTTTTGCCCATTCCATGATCTTTCGTGTGCTTTTGAAAAATCAATCACACTAATTAAAGGGTGTAGGGTCTCTGTATTATTGAATTCATTATACTGACTAATAGTCTCAAATGTAACTGTATTTTCCATAGTTGTTGTTCTTTGATGAGACAAATTTAGGCATTTAGTTGTAGCAATCATCAGGTAATAAGTGCAATAAGTAATATTGGTAGTACAATCCGTAATCAATATACTAGTACCTTCAGATTCAAGTTGCAAATTTGTATCATAGAAAAACAGTTTTGTTTTTTATTTATTAAAACAATTTCAAAATAATACAAATATGCAATATGTTAAGCTAAATAACGGAGTTGAAATGCCTCTATTAGGTTTTGGTGTTTTTCAAATACCGGATGCCATAGAATGTGAAAATGTAGTAATGGAAGCTATAGCAGTCGGTTATCGTTTAATTGACACTGCAGCTTCGTATATGAATGAGGCAGCGGTAGGTAATGCTATTAAAAAAAGTGGTATTGATAGAAAAGAGTTGTTTGTAACTACAAAACTCTGGATTCAGGACCATGGGTATGAAAACACCAAAAAAGCGTTTCAAAAATCATTAGACTTATTACAATTAGACTATTTGGACTTATATCTTATTCATCAGCCGTATGGTGATATTTTCGGTTCTTGGAGAGCGATGTGTGAATTGCATCAAGAAGGAAAAATAAGAGCCATTGGAGTTTCTAATTTTCATCAAGACAGAGTAATGGATTTGATTGTAAATAGTGGTTTTACACCAGCAGTAAACCAAGTTGAGACCCATCCTTTTGACCAACAAATTGACAATCAAGTTTTTTTACAAGAAAACAATGTCCAAATAGAATCTTGGGGGCCTTTTGCAGAAGGAAGAAACGATATGTTTCAAAACGAATTACTGGTTTCATTGGGTCAAAAATACCATAAAAGTGTTGCTCAAATTGTTTTGAGATGGTTGATACAACGAGGTATTGTCGTTATTCCAAAATCAGTTAAGAAAGAAAGAATGGTCGAGAATTTTAACATTTTTGATTTTAACTTATCTGCAGAGGATATGGAACAAATCAAAACGTTAGACACCAATCAAAGTTTGTTTTTTGACCACCGAGACCCTAATATGGTAAAATGGTTAAGCGAGAGAAAATTAGATTTATAAGTTAGTAATCACAAAAATATTTAAAAATGAAAAAACAATCGTATTACACTTTTTTAGTATTTGCCTTCGGAATAGGGATAAGTTCTGTTAACGCACAAGAGGCTACTATTTTTCCAAAAGGTGACAAAGCACCGAATGTAAATCATGTTGGCGAGGTTTGGTTAAACGAATTAAGCAAGGCTGATACAACTTTTAATTATAGTATAGCTACGGCTACTTTTAAATCAGACGCTAGGTTAAATTGGCATAAACATCCAGGAGGACAAACGTTACTTGTAACAGATGGAGAAGGGTATTACCAAGAAAGGAATCAACCAAAACAAATTATTAAAAAAGGTGATGTTGTTAAATGTTTGCCTAATGTAGAACATTGGCATGGTGCTTCACCTCAAAGTGGACTTACTTATCTTGCTGTTTCCCCATCACAAAAAGGGAAAACAATTTGGCTTGAACCTTTAACAAGTGAGCAATATTATGGAACTAGTAAAACAAATATAGAAGTGAAAAATCAAGAACAAGAAGTAATCCAACTTTCTAAGCAAAAATGGCAATGGATGGCCGATAAAAATGTCGACAAATTAACTCCTTTGTTTGATGATAAATCCGTTTTTGTACACATGGGCGGAAGTTGGGGCAAAAAACAAGAAATTGACATTATTAAAAGTGGCGGAATTCATTACAAGAAAGCCGATATTCACGAAGTTTCGGTAAATGTTATTGGGAATACGGCTATACTTTTAAATAAAATCACGTTGCTGGCTGTTGTTGGAGGAAATGAAGTGACTAATCCGTTTATCGTGACAGAAGTGTATGTAAAAGAAAATGAAACATGGAAACTAGGTTCATTGTCGTTTACTAAATTGCTAACTCCTTAATGGATCAGATGTTTTTAAAGCTAGGCTACTTATTTAAGTAGCCTTTTTGTTTTTATAAATTAGCCAGACAAAGGTACTTCCTGTTTTTAAATTCTTTGTGCTAATTGCTGAAATTCGTGTCTAAATTCCATATTAGTTTGCTACTTTTACTTCATAAAATTAGTAGGAATGACATTTGAAAACCACCTTGCTTTTGCACAACAACTCGATGCCCAAGACCCATTAAGGTCGTATCAAAATGAATTCTCTTTTCCACAAGTCAACGGAAAGAAGGTGATTTATTTTACCGGAAACTCTTTAGGACTCCAACCCAAAAGAGCCAAAAGGTATGTTGATGAGGTAATGAACGATTGGGCAACATTAGCGGTTGAAGCTCATTTTTATGCCGAAAAACCGTGGTGGGATTACCACGAACGGTTTGCTCAACCTTTGAGTAAATTAGTTGGAGCTTTGCCAACAGAAGTTACCGTAATGAATACGTTGACGGTGAACTTGCATTTGTTGATGGTTTCATTTTATCGACCAACTCCCCAGCGCTATAAAATCATTTGCGAAGAAAAAGCCTTTCCTTCTGATCAATATTTGTTTCAAAGTCAAGTTCGTTTTCATGGCTACAAACCCGAAGAGGCTATTGTTGAAGTGAAGCGTCGCGAAGGCGAACACAACATTCGTTTGGAAGATATTGTGGCAAAAATTGAAGAAGTGGGAGACGAGTTGGCCTTGGTTTTAATTGGCGGAGTCAATTATTATACGGGACAGGTTTTTGATATGAAAACCATCACCGCAGCAGGGCATAAAGCAGGGGCTTATGTAGGTTGGGATTTGGCGCATGCTGCTGGAAATATCGAATTACAATTGCACGATTGGCAAGTGGATTTTGCTGCTTGGTGTAGTTATAAATACATGAATTCAGGACCAGGGAATGCTTCGGGTTGTTTTATTCACGAGAAGCATCACAAAAATTCCGAATTACCTCGTTTGGCAGGTTGGTGGGGACATAATAAAGAGCGTCGTTTTAAAATGGAGCCTCATTTTGATCCTATTCAAAGTGCTGATGGCTGGCAAATTAGTAATTTACCCGTTTTGTCTTTAGCACCTTATCTCGCTTCAGTCGAATTATTTGCAGAAATAGGAATGGAGGCATTAATCAAAAAGAGACATACAATCACTTCCTATCTAGAATTTGTTCTACACGAAATAGATCATGAAGTTAAAGGTAATTTTGAGATTATTACTCCTTCCCATCCAGAGGAAAGAGGCTGTCAACTTTCGGTTTTTTTGCATGGAGAAGGCCGAAGTTTATTTGATTACTTAATGAAAAACGGAGTCATAATCGATTGGCGCGAACCTAATGTAATTCGTCTAGCTCCTGTTCCTTTATATACTTCTTTTGAAGATATTTATCATTTTGGTCAGATTTTGAAAAAAGGAATTTTAGGAAAAAGATAAAATAAATAGTATATTTAATCGCAAAATTGACCTATTATCAAATCGCCACTCATAATATATAGTGTGAGCAAATATCACTAAGAGAAGGGCGACAAGACAGAATGTTCTTGACAAATAAAATTTACCTACTATGAATCAAATTAAAAAAATACTTCTTGTTGTTAGTTCCATTTTGATACTCCTAATTTTAGGATTGTTAGGCTATGCCTTTTATTCCAAACCCAAATACGAAGGGGAATTACCCTTAAAAAACATTCAAAAAGAAACAACGGTTTACTTTGATGAATTTGGAGTGCCTCATATTTATGCCGAAAACAATATCGATGCTATGGAAGCTTTGGGCTATGTTCATGCTCAGGATCGCTTGTGGCAAATGGAATTAATGCGTCGCATTGCGCCCGGGCGTTTGTCTGAAATTTTTGGGTCGGTGGCGTTAAAAAACGATAAATTTTTTGCGGGATTGGGAATTGAAGAAGCTTCGGCCAAAGCCATTGCTCAATTGGATAAAAACAGCCCAAGCTACAAATTGACGCAAGCCTATTTGGACGGAATTAATCAATATTTAGAAGAAGGAAAAACGCCTGTTGAGTTTCAGTTACTCGGAATCCAAAAGCAAAAATTTGAGATAAAAGACGTGTATAATATTTTTGGGTACATGGCATTCAGTTTTGCTATGGCACAAAAATCAGATCCTTTGATGACGGATTTACGCAATAAATACGGCATGGAGTATTTGAAAGATTTTGGCTTAGAAGGGGAATTCAATACTACTAAAATCAAAAATGCTAAGGAGAATGTTCAAGAATATTCGGCTATAGCCAAATCGGTAGCCTCGTTGTTAGACCAATCACCTATTCCACTTTTCATAGGAAGTAACAGTTGGGTCATTGCGCCACAAAAAACCAAAAATGGCAAAGTAATTTTTGCAAATGACCCGCACATTGGCTTCTCCCAACCGGGGACTTGGTACGAAGCCCATTTGGTCACGCCAGATTATGAAATGTATGGATGTTATTTGGCAGGAACTCCTTTTCCGTTGTTAGGACACAATCATCACTATGCCTATGGTTTGACTATGTTTGAAAACGATGATATTGATTTGTACCAAGAAGAAAATAGTCCAAATGATATTTCAAAATACAAAACACCTTCAGGGTTTAAAGCTTATGAAACCAGAACCAAAACAATTAAAGTGAAAGATACTTCAGATGTGGTTTTTAAGGTTAAGGTAAGTCGTCACGGTTCTATAATTAATAATCTATTGGATGGTTTGCAATCCAACAATCCAGTGGCATTGTCGTGGATTTATACCCAACAACCCATTTTGATTTTGGATGCAGTTTATGCGCTTTCGCATGCTAAAGACAAAACTGATTTCCAAAAAGGGGTTCAGTTGATTGCGGCACCTGGATTGAATGTAATGTATGGCGATGCCAAAGGGAATGTGGCTTGGTGGGCTACCGGAAAATTGTACAAACATAATACAGGTGTGAATCCTAATTTTATTCTGGACGGGGCTAGTGGCAAAGACGATATCAAAGAATATTTAGATTTCTCCAAAAACCCTTCGGCAGTAAATCCGAGTTGGAATTATGTGTATTCTGCAAACAATCAACCCGAAGCCATTGATGGATTTTCATACCCAGGCTATTATTTGCCAGAAGATAGAGCCAAGCGAATTTCACAATTGCTAGATTCAAAATCGAATTGGGATAAAGAATCAGCAAGTAAAATGATTTTTGATAATACATCGTCTGTGGCACCATCAGTGGTTCAAAATTTGACTGCGGCATTAGAAATTAAAAATCTTTCTGCCACCGAGAAAGAAGCCATTGCTGTGCTGAAAAATTGGAAAGGCTCTAATAATGTAGAGGAGGTGGCGCCAACGATTTACAACAAATGGATTTATTTGTATCTAAAAAATACCTTTCAAGATGAAATGGGTGAAGCAGGTTTCAAACAGTTTTTAGGAACTCATATTATGAAACAACTAATCGCAAGACAAATCGTCAATACCCAATCACTTTGGTGGGATAATGTGACCACTAAAAATGAAAAAGAGACTCGAGAACAAATCATAACGAAGTCCTTCAAAGAAGCGATTGCTGCTTTGGAAAACCAATTTGGGAAATCCATCCCAACTTGGACTTGGAACAAAGTGCATACGGTAGAACACCAACATTCTTTAGGGAAAGTGAAGGCACTAAAGCCTTTTTTCAATGTAGGTCCGTTTGAAGTTTCGGGTTCAACAGAAGTGATAAATAATTTATTTTTTGATTTCACAGAAGAGGGTATTTACAATGTAAAAGGAGGCCCTTCAACCAGACGAATTATTGATTTTTCAGACATCGAAAACAGTTGGAGTATTTTGCCAACAGGACAATCTGGAAATCCAATGAGTCCTCATTATAAGGACCAAGCCGAAATGTACAACACTGGAAAGTTCAGAAAAATGAAACTGAACAAAGCTGAAATTGTTAGAACTTCAACAAAATTGGTTTTTATCCCTAATAAAAAGTAAACGATACTAAAGAGGCTATTGCAATAAATGAGTAATTTTGCCTAACTTTTATAAAAAATTGATGCAAACTCCTCAAAAAATTGCAGTTGTTGGTTCGGGATTAGTAGGTTCATTATTGGCTATCTATTTGCGTAAAGCAGGTCATACGGTTCATGTGTATGATAGAAGTCCGGATATTCGACAAATTGAATTTTCGGGGCGCTCCATTAATTTAGCGATGTCCAATCGAGGTTGGAAAGCCTTAGATGGAGTAGGAGTGGGAGATACCGTTCGTGAAATTGCTATTCCAATGGACAAACGCGCGATTCATTTGGTGGACAAACTCAATTTTCAAGCCTACGGACAAGAAGGAGAGGCCATTTATTCTATTTCAAGAGGAATTTTGAATCGGAAAATGATTGATTTGGCCGAAGCCGCTGGAGCCGAATTCTTCTTTGAACAACGCATTTGGGACGTTACGCTTGCTGATGCGACTTTGCATATCGGCGAAACAGAACGCGGTGCTTGGGAAGAGAAAAAATACGATATGGTTTTTGGTGCAGATGGTGCCTTTTCTCGAATTCGCCACCGAATGCAACGCCAAAGTATGTTTGATTATTCGCAAGAATTTCTAAAAATTGGCTACAAAGAATTAAATATTCCGGCTAATGCTGATGGGACTCATAAATTAGATCCTAATTCATTTCATATTTGGCCCCGTGGCGAATACATGTTGATTGCGCTGCCTAATTTAGACGGGAGCTTTACCTGTACTTTGTTCATGCCTTTTGAGGGAGACAATTCTTTGGAAGAATTGAAAGATATAAAGTTGGTAGAAGCTTTCTTTGCTAAAAATTTCCCTGATGCAATTGATGTTATCCCAAAGTTAGCGGAAGATTTTTTTAAAAATCCTACGAGTACTTTGGTAACGATGAAATGTTTCCCGTGGACGTATGAAGATAAAATAGCCTTAATTGGCGATGCTTGTCACGCCATTGTACCCTTTTATGGACAAGGAATGAATGCCGGTTTTGAAGATATTTCCATCTTAAACGAAATGATGCGGAAGTACGGAGACGATTGGAAATTGATTCTTTCAGAATATCAAAAATCAAGAAAACCCAATGCAGATGCTATTGCCGAATTGTCCTATCGCAATTTCATTGAGATGAGTACCAAAACGGCGGATGAAAAATTCTTATTACAAAAGAAAATCGAAAAGTTGTTTTCAGACAAACATCCAGACAAATGGATTCCTTTGTATAGCAGAGTAACGTTTAGTGACCGACCTTATGCCGAAGCTCTAGCTATTGGCGATGACCAAAATGCTATCATGGAAAAGGTTTTGAAAATGCCTAACATTGATACAAATTGGGATTCGGATGAAGTTGAAAATAAAATATTGGAATTACTTCACTTAAAATAATCAAACTTCTTCTCGGTGTACTTTATTAAAGTCAAATGCTGGAGTACAAATAGCAATGTATTCACAAGGAGTTTCAAATGGGTTGGAATATTGAACTCTTGTATTTTTCTCAATTTTAATAGACTGACCAGCTTCTAATACGACTACTTCGGCTTCAATAATAAATTGTTTCTTTCCACTAATTATATAGGTGTACTCTTCAAATTCTGGTGTTTGGAAAGGTTCGCTCCATCCTGCAGGCGCTATCATGTGTGCAATTGAGATAGCTGGATTATTGGTGCTTGCCAATCCGTGGTGTTCTTCTATGAGTTTTCCGTCAGTTGTAGGAACAACGAAAGGGCTTTTCTGTAAAGTGTATTTCTTCATAATGATTATAATTAAGACTTATTTTTTAAAAATAAAATAAACAGCTAATAATAGGAAGCAAAACCCAATGGCATGATTCCATCTAAAGGTTTCGTTTTTGAAAAATGCCAAACTAAAAATCACAAATGTTACTAATGTGATTACTTCTTGAATTACCTTGAGTTGCAATAAGGAGAAAGGACCTCCGTTTTCTCGAAAACCGATTCGGTTAGCTGGAACTTGAAAAAAGTATTCAAACAGTGCTAATCCCCAACTAATAAATATAATGGAGAGTAATCCTGCATTTTCAAACCATTTAAGTTCTTTAAACTTAAGATGTCCATACCAAGCTAATGTCATAAACATATTCGATAGAATCAATAAACCAATAGTAAGTAAACCTTTCATAAATATAGTATTGAATTGCAAAAATAAGAATCTAACAACAATAAATCATTCCGCATTGCTGACGAATTTATAGTAAGGAGTCTTTAGTTTTATTACAAATAGTTCCTGTCAGTTGTACTAGAATTTGATATCAAAGTGACCTCCTTATTTTGTGTCTATTGAGTTCTCATTATAGGTTTTTGAGAGGAACTACATCGTTTTTTATGAAAAAAATAAATATTTTATATCTAAATTTTTTTTCTTCTTTTATTGATAAATTATAGTAATAAGTGATGTCTGAATGAGTTTTTTGTAGTAAACAATCGTTTTCGTTATGCATTTTTTATTAAATGAAAAAAAAACAAAAAGAAACGCAATTGGTTTGGCTAAAATTAACACCAATTAAATCAAAAAAAGTTTTTTTATTTAAACTAAAAATATAAATTTGCTCCACTACAAGTTTATTTAAACACTAAAAAATTAAATTATTTAAAACTATTAAAATTAAAAAAAATGGCAAACGTTAAAAAAGAAAATGGACCAAAAGGTGGAGGAGCAGTTTCAGGAATTATCATCGCATCTTGTATTTTTGTAGGATGGATTATCTGGAATTTTATTATGGGTAATGGAGCAAACTTCGAAGGAGGAGTTAATACAGGTCACCCACTACCAGGAAACTATTTGGCAATGGTATATAAAGGAGGTCCTATCGTTCCTGTTTTATTAGGATGTTTATTAATGGTAATTGTGTTTTCATTTGAGCGTTTTGCTGTAATTTCAAAAGCTGCTGGAAAAGGAAACTTAGATGCGTTCATGAAAAATGTACAAGCTAGTATTACTAAAGGAGATATTGACGGAGCTATTGCTTCTTGTGACAAACAACAAGGTTCTGTTGCAAATGCAATTAAATCTGCATTATTGAAATATCAAGATGTGAAAGCAGAAGGATTAGATAGCGAAGCTGCTGCTGAAACTATTCACAAAGAAATCGAAGAAGCTACTTCATTAGAAATGCCAATGTTGGAGAAACACATGACTATTCTTTCTACATTAGTATCTTTAGGTACATTAGCAGGTTTGTTGGGAACAGTAACAGGGATGATTAAAGCGTTTGGTGCGTTAGCTTCTGCTGGAACTCCAGATCAAGCTGCTTTGGCAAATGGTATTTCTGAGGCTTTGATTAACACTGCTACAGGTATCTCTACTTCAGCTTTGGCTATTATTGTTTACAACCTTTTTACTTCTAAAATTGATACTTTGACTTATTCTATCGATGAGGCTGGTAATACAATTGTAAATACTTACAGACACTTCAGAAGTTCAAAAAAATAATTAATAATTAATTCTAATGAGTTTTTTAATAAAAAGTAACTCATTAAATTATAAAACAATAAAGTAATGGCTGTAAAAATGTCCAAAAAAGCTGCGTCTATTGATATGACCGCTATGTGTGATGTTGCCTTTCTATTGCTTACTTTCTTTATTTTGACTGCTACAGCCAAAATACCAGAACCGTTACCAGTAGATACCCCAGCATCAACAGTTCAAACTAAATTGCCAGACACTGATTTAGCAACTATTACCGTAGGAAAAGGAAAAGTTTTCTTTGACTTAAAAGGTAGAGAAGTTAGAAAAAGAACTTTAGAGTTAATGGGTCAAAAGTACGGAGTTGACTTTACTGAAGATGAATCTGCAAAATTTGCTTTAATGGAAGGTATTGGAGTGCCAATTACTAGCCTTAAGCAATTGATTGCGATGAAGAGTTCAGAAAGAAGTAAGTCGAATTTGCAACCTGGAATTCCAAAAGATTCTTTAGATAATCAGTTGTCTCAATGGATTCAAAATGCTAGAATAGCAAATATTGAAATCGATGATAAAGAATTGCAAATTGCAATTAAAGGAGATGCTAAAGAAGAATATCCTGCTATTAAAAAAGTAATGGATATTTTACAAGACCAAAAAATCAATAGCTTTAATTTAGTTACTGGTTTGAGAGCAAAAGACAAATAATTATAAAAAGACACTAAAATGGCTGAATTAAATACCGGCGACGGTGGAGGCAAAAAAGGTGATGGCAAGGTAAGAAGTAAAAAATCCAATTCTAAAGTTGATTTAACAGCGATGGTGGATTTAGCTTTCTTGTTAATTACATTCTTTATGCTTACAACCACCCTGTCTAAACCCCAATCGATGAGTTTGGGATTGCCAGATAAAGAAGATAAACCTGATCCAAAGAATCAAGTTAAAGTGGATGAAAATCGTACGATGACTATTCTTTTAGGGGATAATGACAAATTAGTTCGTTACGTTGGTCTATTAGCTACTCCAGTTGCTGGTGGAGCTCCAAAAGAATTTTCTTATGGTAAAGAGGGTATTCGTAAAGAATTATTGTCTAGAAAAAAACTGGTGCTTGAGTACACGGGAAATAAAGACAAAGGGATGATTGTAATTATCAAACCAAGTAAAAAATCAAATTACCGTAACTTAGTTGATGTATTAGATGAAATGGCGATTGTTGACGTTCCTACGTATGCAATTGTTAATGAGTATACTCCTGAGGAACAAAAATTGTTAGAAGGTAAATAAGGATTTCCTTATTACTCAATAACCTAATAACTAAGAAAAATGAAATTAGATATATTCACAAATCAATGGCTTGATATTGTATTCGAAGGTCGTAATAAAGCCTATGGTGCTTATGATCTTAGAAAAACCAATAACAAAACCACGGTTAAGGCATTAATTTTTGGTGCAATTGTATTTGCTCTTATGGTAGGTGCTCCACTTATTATGAGTTTACTGCCAGATTCTTCTAGTGATGATGATAGTTTAAACACTAAAATTGTGACTATGAAGTTACCACCAAAAAAAGAACAGCCTAAAAAAGATCTTCCACCACCTCCACCACCTCCACCAAAAGTGGATCAAGTGAAATTTGTTAAGCCGGTTGTGGCTAAAGCGGATGAGGTAACTGAAGAGCCACCAAAAATTACCGAAATTAAAGATAAAAAATTAGGTAATGAAACTATTAAAGGTGATCCAGATGCGCAATTAACAGTTGAGCCAGTTGGTAATGGCCCTGCTGCTGTTGTAGAAGAGGATAATACCGTATATAATACTGCTGGTATCGAAGTAAAACCAGATTTCCCTGGAGGAATGGAAAAGTTCTATGCTTTTGTTGGTAAAAATTATCAAACTCCAGAAGAAGAAGGTTTGAAAGGTAAAGTTTATGTTACTTTTGTTGTAGAAAAAGACGGATCTTTAACAGATATCAAAGTAATCAGAGATATTGGTTTTGGAACTGGAAAAGAAGCAGTACGTGTTTTGAACAAATGTCCAAAATGGAAACCTGGAGAACAAAATGGTAAGGCGGTGAGAGTACTTTATTCTCTTCCTATTACTATTCAATCTGCAGAATAATGATTAAAAACTTTGTTAATAGTTTTCAGAAGAAATCGCTCAAAGGGCGATTTCTTCTCGTTATAGGAATTTTGTTTTTATTATCGTATTTAGTTTTAGGATTATTAGTTATCTTTATGAAGCATTTCCCTATTCAAATGCAATACAACTATAGAGTCGCTTTTGGTGTGCTTCTAATTGTATATTCTTTTTTTAGATTCGTAAGGATTATTAATGATAACAATGATTAAATTATGAGAAATTCTGCAAAATTATCTGGTCTTATTATTTTGTTTTTATTTGTTACTTCATGTAATAAATCAAATAAAAACAATCAAGAAACTATTTTAAAAGGGAATGCAACGCTTTTGGTTGACGAAACATTGCAACCTATTATGGAAGATCAAATAGAAATATTTGAAAGCAGGTATGAGGCAAAGATTAAAATGGATGCCAAATCCGAAAACGAAGTCATTCAAGCATTAGTTAAAGATACTTCTAGTATTGCTGTATTGTCAAGAAAGCTGAATGAAGATGAATTGAAAGTTTTTGCCAGTAGAAAGATTATACCTAAAACAACTCCAATTGCAATTGATGCTATTGCATTTATTTCAAACGGAAATTCTAAAGATACATTAGTTGCATTAAGTGATGTATTGGAATTTATGAAAGGGAAAGAGCAAGGTGCTATTAAAGGATTGGTTTTTGATGACGCTAATTCAAGTACAGTGCGTTATATGGATTCCTTGGCTGGTTTACCTTCAATTCCTCAAAAAGGAGTTTTTTCTTTTGGAACAAATAATGAAGTTATTAAATTTGTTTCTGAAAATGAAGGGATGATTGGTGTTGTAGGAATCAATTGGTTATCGCAACCTAGTCCAAAAATGCAACAATATGTTGATAAGGTAAATATAGTAAGCGTTAAAGGTATTAAAGATGCTAATTATTATGCACCTGATCAAAATAATATAGCAGAAGGTAAATATCCTTTGGTACGTAATTTGTACATTATTAATTGTCAAGGCTATTCAGGGCTCGGAATGGGATTTGCTTCATTTGTAGCAGGTGATATTGGTCAACGAATTATTTTAAAATCAGGGTTGTTGCCTGTGAAAGTTCCGCCTAGAAAACTTAACGTTAGAAAAGAAATCATCAACGATAAAAAATAAATTAATTAGAATAAACGATGAATAAATTTAAAATTTTTGGATTAGTTCTTTTGGCTTCGGTTTCTGTAAGCCATGCCCAAGACATTAACCAAGCAAAAAAAGCTATTGATGCCGAGAAATATGAAGAGGCAAAATCTATCTTAAAATCTCTTATACAAGCAAAGCCTTCAAATGGTATGGCTTCTTTTATTTTGGGTAATGTATATTTGACTCAAAGTATAAAAGATTCTGCTAAAATTTCTTATGATAAAGGATTGGCAGCTTCTGAGTCGGCTCGATTCAATAACATTGGATTAGGTCAAATGGATTTAGATAGAAATGATACGATAGCTGCTAATGCTAAATTTATTTTGGCTACAAAGGATATGCGTAAAAAGGATTTTGAAGAATATGTGTATATCGCTAGAGCTTATATGAATGCTGAAAAGCCTAATTATAAAGCAGCTTTAGCTGTATTGAAACGTGCCTTGATAAATAATTCGTTAGACGCTCAAGTACAACTAGCTTTAGGAGATGCTTATTATGGTTTAAGTAATCAAAATGATGCTTATAAATCATACAGAGATGCGTTTCAAGCAGACAATACTTTATTGAGAGCTAAAATGCAATTAGGGGTGTTGTTAAAAGGAGCTAAATCGTATGACGAAGCTTTGAAAGCATATAATGAAGTAATTGCGATTAATCCTAATTACGGACCAGTTTATAGAGAGTTAGCTGAAACCTATTATAAAATAGCTAGAAATAAACCTTCTAAAGCTGCTGAAAACTTTAAAATAGCGATTGATTATTATCAAAAATACATGTCACTTACAGATTATTCTATTCACTCAAGAATGCGTCGTGCTGACTTTTTGATTTTAGCTAAAGATTATAAAGCGTTAGAAGAAGAAGCTAATAAAATGATTGAATTGGACAAAGTAAATCCAAGAATCTATCGTTATTTGGGTTATGCTGCTTATGAAAATGGTAATGTTGACAAAGCAATTCAATCTTTAGAAACGTTTACATCAAATCCTTCAAATAAAATTATTGCTAAAGATTTTCAAGTTTTAGGGTTGGCTAAAATTAAAAAAGGAACTAGTGCTGATGGACTTTCTATTGATCCTGTTGCTTTTGATGCAGGTTTAGCTTCAATTAAAAAGTCGGTAGAAATGGAGCCGTTAGCAGTTGAGGATTTGAACGAAGTAGGTAAAAAAATATTTGCTCAAAAATTGTACAAAGAAGCAGCTGCTATATTTGAATTAGGAGCTTCTAATCAAGATTCTAAAAATTATTTAGATGATAACTTGTATTTTGGTTTGTCTTTGTATTATGCTAATAATAAAAAAGATGCTAAGCCTGATGCTGTAAGTCTTCAAAAAGCAGATGCTGCTTTTGATAAAGTATTGGTAGCTTCTCCAGGATATTATGAAGCCTATTTATTCAAAGCTAGAACGAATAGTTTGTTAGATAATGATGCTAATACAATCAAGTTTTATGAGGCTTATGTAGCTGCAGTAACTGCAAAAGGAGCTGATGAAGTTGCAAAACCAGCTGTTGTTAAAAAAATCGCAGAGAGTTACAATACTATTGGAGCTACTTATGCTAATACAGATAAAGTAAAAGCAGTAGAGTATTTCAACAAGACTTTAGCGATTGATCCAACCAATGCTTACGCATTAAGTTCAATCAAACAATTGAAATAAATAAAGTAGTTTAGATAAAAAAAACCGACAATTAATTGTCGGTTTTTTTTATGCTTATTTTTAAGGTAAAGTAAGATTAGAAATGAAATTTCTAAATGACTATCTTTGCAACTTCAAAAGGAACAAATGTTATCAAAAGAAATACAATTAGAAGTTAATAAAGGAGCGATGTTGCCTTTAATGGAAGAGTTTTATACTATTCAAGGGGAAGGGTCGCATACAGGAACGGCAGCTTATTTTATACGAATTGGCGGTTGTGATGTGGGATGTCATTGGTGTGATGTGAAAGAAAGTTGGAATGCTGAGTTGCATCCTCCAACAAGTGTAGATGTAATTGTTGCCAATGCTACCAAGTATGCAGACACTGTTGTGGTGACGGGTGGAGAGCCATTAACTTGGGATATGACTTTATTAACGCAAAAGTTAAAAGATAATAATGTAAAAGTTCATATAGAAACTTCAGGAGCTTATCCGCTTTCGGGAACTTGGGATTGGATTTGTCTTTCGCCAAAGAAATATAAATTACCTACGCCAACTGTATATGACAACGCAGATGAGTTGAAAGTGATTATTTACAACAAACACGACTTCGTTTTTGCTGAAGAGCAAGCCGAAAAAGTGAATAAAAATGCGATTCTTTTTTTACAACCGGAATGGAGTAAAAGAGAAGAAATGACGCCGATGATTGTTGATTATGTTATGAAAAATCCAAAATGGCGGGTTTCTTTACAAACACATAAATATTTGAATATTCCATAAATTATGAATAAAATACTTTTTTTTATATTTTTTATTTGTTTTAGTAAATTTTCTTTTGGGCAAGAAACAAAACAGAGTGATAGTTTATTAGTTACTAAAGTCAAGGAAGATGTTGTTGCTGTTCCTAAAGGGACAAAACTATATCAATATGTAGTACAGAATTACAGACTTCCTGATGTGCCAGGTTTGAATGGCAAAGTGTTGGTTAATTTTGTTATTAATGAAGATGGAAGTATTGGGGATTTTAAGGTAATTGAAGATGCAGGTTATGGAACGGCTGAAGAATTAATTAGGGTTTTAAAGTCAACAAATGGTAGATGGAAAGCTGGTACAATGGATGGCAAGCCAGTTAAAGTAAAATATTCTTTCCCTTTAAGGATTGTAGTGCCTTAAATAAAATAAAGAAAGTCAAAAAAACAACTAGTATTTTTATTTTCTGTATAAGTAAAATTGGCTAAAGAGTCATAATGATTACCTTCAAGAATAAGTTGGAATTGCTGGTATTAGCAAAAGTTACCATTAAGCTAATACCAACCTTTTTGTTTTTTTAGCTCGGTAATGTGGGCTAAATGGTGTAATCCATGCCAAGCATATGTTCCAATAATTTCTTTGATTTTGAACGACGCATTATGTTCCGGGTGAATGAATGATTTTTCTAAATCTGAGTCCGAGAGGTTTTTCATTAAATAAGCTAGTCGAAAATGCAACCCTTCTAATAGAGCTAGTGTTGGTTCAATAGGCATGTTCAAATTATCTTCCATTTCGCCCCAACGGTCTTCGTAATAAAATTTTATGGTGGGTGTGTCTTCAGTTAAAGCCCATTTGATTCGGATGAAGCAATTCATATGACTATCGGCGCAATGGTGAATTACTTGACGAATCGTCCATCCACCGTCTCTATAGGGGGTGTCTAATTGTTCGTTAGTAAGTTGTGAGACTTCCTTTTTTAATAACGCTGGAAATTGAGCAATTTCCTGAATGCGTCCTAATAGATATTCTTTGGTGTAAACTTCGGGAGCTGTATATTTTCCAATAGGATAACGTAATTTATTTTCCATTTTTGCTTAGTATTGATGTATTATACAGTAAGTTGTGCTAAATAGTCAAAATGATCACCTTCCATTATGAGTTGACATTGTAGCCCATTGGCGAAAGCCGCATTTTGTAAAGTATTGTAATCTAAGTATAACCAAGGGAATGATTCTTCTGTTTCATTTTTATAGTGAAGATTAAATGTTAATTCTCCATAATAAGTATCACTTGGAATCCACTTGCCACCATCTTCATCTTCGTCAAACATATAGATAATATCAGAGGAATCAATTAAAATTTGTCCGTTTGGATTAAGTAAACTTTTTAATTTTTGAAGATAAATAGTTGTTTTTTCTAAGGTTTCAAAAATCCCTGTGCCATTCATTAATAACAGAATGGTGTCGTATTTTTCGTTTTCCAAATTCAATATATCAATGGCTTGTGCGTTCTTCAATCCGCGAAGGGAACAAGCTTGAATGGCATTTTCGGAAATATCTATTGAATGAACATCTATATTTCGTTCGTTTTGTAAATACAAACTATGACTTCCTGCTCCGCAGCCCACATCTAGAGTTTTTCCTTTAGCTAATTGTAATGCCTTTTTTTCGATAGCGGGCATTTCGTCAAAACTTCGAAATAAATAGGCGACTTCCATTTCATCCTCCTCAGAGATAGAGGTTGATGTAATGATGTTTTCAGGCTTGTTGTTCGTTTGATAGTCAAGTATTGCTTTTCCGAAAAGGTCTTTCATTTGAGTTTAGTTGTTTATTAGGTTATTTGTTTATTTGATTTGAGTAATTTTGTTGTTTACTATTTTAAATTATCAAATTGACGAATCCACAAATTAACCTATTAGCAAAGTTAGCCAAAGATAAGCATATCGAAAATAAAAAGTATTTTGATAAGCTGAAAAAGAAAGCGCCTAAGAATTTAGATTATATCATGCAAGAATTGCACGATGCCGAATTTAAGAGAACGGATTGCTTGACTTGTGCTAATTGTTGTAAAACGACGGGACCTTTATTCACTTCGGCGGATATTGAACGAATTGCTAAACATCTTCGGCAAAGACCACAACAGTTTATTGAGCAGTATCTTCGTATTGATGAGGATAATGATTATGTATTACAATCAGTGCCTTGTACGTTTTTGGATAGTGACAATACGTGTTTTATTTATGATGTTCGTCCAAAAGCCTGTCGGGAATTTCCGCATACCGACCGAAAAAAGTTTCAGCAAATCACAGATTTGACTTTAAAGAATATCCCCATTTGTCCTGCGGTTTATAACATTGTAGAAGAAATGAAAAAGAAATTACCGCTTTAGTACAATAAATATTTTTCTCGAATTTCCTTAAATTGGTCCAAACCTGTTTTCCAGCTTTTTTTAATTTTTCGTTCGGACATACCTTCTTCAATTTGTTGTTGAAGTTGTTTTGTCCCTGCTAATTTGGTGAAAAACGGTATAAAAAATTTGGTTTTATCTTCCGTTGTATTGTATGCTTTGATAAGCCATTTCAATTCGATTTGATTTACAGGTTCAATAGTAGATAAATCTTCGCCGTAACAAACAATGCCTTTGTGCATGGGTTCTTTGGCACCAAGGTTGGACTCAGGTGTAAAGCTAAATCCGGTATTAGGTAGAAAAGGAGAGCCATAAATTTGAAATTGTTTGTCAGTGCCGCGTCCGCTACTTACATTCGTGCCTTCAAAGAAACACAAGCTTGCATATAGATTGATAGCTTGATCGTTTGGGAGGTTAGGAGAAGGTTTTTCCAAAATATGATACGAAGCATTTCTGTCATACTGTACACAAGGAATTACCGTTAAATCACATTGAAGTGTTTGTTGGGAATCTGTAGTGGAATGCAACCAATTCTCACCATTAATCATTTGGGCATATTCCCCAATAGTCATTCCGTGAAGGACAGGAATTGGGTGCATACCTATAAAACTGCTGAATTCTTTTTCTAAAATAGGGCCGTCAACAATAAATCCATTTGGATTTGGTCTGTCTAAAATGAGTAATGGAATATGGCTCTCTGCACAAGCTTCCATTATGTAATGAAGGCTGGAAATATAAGTATAGAATCGAGCGCCAACATCTTGAATATCAAAAACTAAAACATCAATTCCTTCTAATTGTTCAGGTTTTGGTTTTTTATTGGAACCATAAAGAGAAATAATAGGTAAGCCTGTTTTGGCATCTTTTCCATCAATAAGTAATTCGCCAGCATCTGCTGTGCCGCGAAAGCCGTGTTCGGGAGCAAATATTTTTTGAATATTAATTTGGTTGGCAACCAAAAAATCCACCAAGTGAGTTCCGTTAGTTAGAATTCCAGTTTGATTGCTTACTACTCCCACCTTTTTGTTTTTTAATAGAGGAAGGTAGATTTCGTAGTTGTCTGCACCTGTTTTGAAATCTATGGGTTGATTAGGTCTAATGTGTTTTTGAATGGGAGTAACTATGGAATGATCATTTGTGCTTTGTGTTTGTACTTTTTTACGAACTGAACACGAACCAGTAATGAAAATAAGTCCAATGCACAAGATAAAATTTTTAAAGGAGGCTACCATATTAAATATATTAAAGTCAATTAGTGTAATTCGTGTTTTAGCTGTATTTTTGGCTCAAGTAAATACCAAATCACTTGAATTTAGAATATTTCATAGCCAAAAGATTGATTACTGCTAAAGATTATAAAAGTAGTATTTCTGCGCCAATAATAAAAATAGCAATCGCGGCTATTGCTATTGGAATGGTAATGATGATAGTTTCGGTAGCTACAGGAGTTGGTTTGCAACAAAAAATTCGCGAAAAAGTATCGGCGTTTAATGGTCACATTATTATTTCAAATTATGATAATAATCAATCAGAGGCAACGCTGACACCTATTTCTAAAAACCAAAAATTTTACCCTAAGTTCAATTCGGTTACTGGAATTAGCCATGTTCAAGCCATTGCCACCAAAGCAGGAATTATCCGTACCGAAAAAGCCTTCGAGGGAATTGTTTTCAAAGGAGTTGGAACCGATTATCAATGGAGTGCCGTTAAAGAATATTTAATTGCGGGGCGTTTGCCTAATTTATCAGGGACACTTAATTCAGAGGTTGTGATTTCTCAATTCTTAGCCGATAGACTGCAATTAAAGGTGGGCGATGCTTTTAATACTTTTTTCATTAAAGAAAATCAAAATAAACTTCCTTCTATTCGAAGATTTAAAATAACAGGAATCTTTAATTCAGGTTTTCAAGAATTTGATGCGACCTATATAATAGGGGATATTCGACATATTCAACGAATTAATAAGTGGACTCCAAACGAAATCGGTGCGTTTGAAATTTTTGTACAAGACTTTAATCAGATTCAGTCCATTGGAGAAGAAGTCTATAAACAAACTCCATCCAACTTGGATGCTAAGACTATAATCGAAAAATACAGTTATATTTTTGATTGGCTTCAATTATTTGATTTCAATATTATTGTTATTCTTGGTGTGATGATATTGGTGGCAACTATTAATATGGTGGTGGCTTTGCTAGTGCTTATTTTGGAACGTACACAAATGATAGGAATTTTAAAAGCACTTGGAGCAAGCGATTGGTCGGTGCGAAAAATATTTTTGTACAATGCTTTTTATTTAATTCTTCGAGGCCTCTTGTGGGGCAATTGTATCGGAATAGGAGTGTTGCTTATTCAAAAATACTTTGGTGTCATTCAGCTCAACCCCGAAAACTACTATGTAAATCAGGCTCCAGTTTATTTTAATTTAGGATATATTGCTGCATTGAACCTGCTCACCATTTTGGTTTGTTTCTTGGTTTTATTGATTCCGTCCTATATCATTACTAAAATTTCTCCCATCAAAGCCATTCGTTACGAATAATTTTTTTAGGGCGTTTCCCTTCGGGTCGGGCTATCCGCTACAAGTCCTCGCGCGGTTTCACCTTGCTGTGGGCTTTTCGCTGCTATCCCTAACGCGGGAGCAATGCCACTAACAATTTCAACATTCAAATTTCGTTGTTCGATATTCCAAGTTCAACAACAACTTCAAATTTCCTTCACCTTATATTTTCTTATATTCCTTAAATATGGTTAAAGAGCACTACCAATTTCAACATTCAAATTTCGTTGTTCGATATTCCAAGTTCAACAACAACTTCAAATTTCCTCCACCTTGATATTTCCTTATATTCCTTATATGGTTAAAGAGCACTAACAATTTCAACATTCAAACCTCTTCATGTTCCTTAATTCCTTAATGGTTTAACATACTTACATTCTTTAAATGGTAAAAAAACAATTCATAATTGCCCCTTACCATTTAAGAATAAAAAAAACTTTGTTATTTATAAAACGGGTAATCAGCGAGTTAAGAAAAAGAAAA